>ERZ781272.166-NODE-166-length-85501-cov-12.453830_pt1 | contig 85501 bp, 70 predicted proteins | sample MGYA00375850_ERZ781272 | MGnify/ENA primary metagenome ERZ781272 (study PRJEB29790, sample SAMN06051246) | human gut metagenome | host: Homo sapiens | place: USA: Cincinnati, Ohio | collected 2013-06-21 | study: EMG produced TPA metagenomics assembly of the Gut...
ACCCCTGTTACCACCGTGAAAGGGTGGTGTCTTAACCGCTTGACCAAGGAGCCATATGTGCACAAACACAAAAGTGTTTGTTATTTAAATATGTGATGGCGACCTAGAAGGGACTCGAACCCTCGACCTCCGGCGTGACAGGCCGGCACTCTAACCAACTGAGCCACTAGGCCACTTCCTTTTAAATTATATAATGCATTTTATTCATTGTCAATATTATTTTTACTATTTTGTTTTGATTTTAATATATTTCCTATATCTTCATGGGTAAAAATATACTTTTCATTACAGAAATTGCATACAAGTTCTTCACTCTTATTATCATCATATAATTCTTGTAAATCTTTTTCACCTATGCTGATAAGAGCTTTTTCAACTTTTTCCTTTGAACAGTCACATTGATAAAAAGGTTCATCTTCCTCTAATATCTTTAAATCCATATCTTCAAATATATATTCTAAAATATCTTTTATATTCATTCCCTTTACCATCATTTCAGTAACGGATGGTATTTCTTCAAGTCTATACATTATAGTATCTGCCAAAAGTTCATCCGCTCCTGGAAGCATTTGAATAACAAATCCTCCTGACGCTTTAATGGATAAATCTTTATCAACCAAGACTCCTAATGCTACTGCTGATGGTGTCTGCTCAGATACAGTAAAATAATAGGCTAAGTCTTCTGCTATTTCACCAGTAAATATAGGTACTTGTCCTACATATGGTTCTTTAAGTCCCATGTCTCTAATTACATATAGAGATCCATTTTTTCCTATGGCTCCTCCTACATCTAGTTTACCTTTATCGTTTAAAGGAAGGTCAACATTAGGATTACCTATATACCCTTTAACTCTTCCATCACTATATGCAGTTACTACTACTCCCTTTGCTTCGCCCCCTCCATTAATTTGAAGAGTAACAGTATCTTTTGAACCTTTAAGCATTGAGCCCAAAATAGCCCCAGCAGTTAATGAACGTCCAAGTGCTGCACTCGCAGTAGGACTACAGTTGTGCTTTTTTGCTCCTATATTCACAAGATTTGTACTGCTAACTCCAATTATTCTTACCATTCCCTCTAAGGCAGTTGCTTTAATAAGTATATCTTTCAATTTAATTCCTCCCTACTTTTTCTTAACTACATAAGTTATTCTTTCTGTTAAATCTGTTATATCCTCTTCTCCATAATTATCAACTTTTTTAATAACTTGAAGACCGCATTCATTAAGCACCTTATCTAGATACTCTGTCTTATAGGCTTTCTCTATATGTTCCTCATCAAATCTTTCGTATAGATTTCCACTCTTAACAAAGAAAACTAAGTTCATATATAAAGTTTCCTCTTCAAAGTAATTATCCCAAGAATAAAATATATCTTCTTCATCATAACTATATGTATTATTGCCTAATATCTCGCTAAGCTTATAATAAGAATTTATATCAAATATAAAGATTCCGTCAGTTTCTAAAAGAGAAGAAACTCCTTTAAAATAATTTTTAAGATTTTCTTCATCTACAATATAATTAGTTGAATCTAAAGAACATGTAATTAAATTAAATTTACTATTTATATTCAGTTCACTCATATCCTGACATATTATTGTAGCATTTATTCTATTGCTCTTTAACTTTTCATAGGCTTCCATAAGCATATCCTCAGACATATCAACTAAAAAAGATTTTTTGAATGCCTTACCTATTTTAGCAGACAAAGTTCCTGTGCCACAGGCCAAATCTAAATAATTGTTATAATCTATATCAAATTCCTTACATAAGCTTATTATTTTATTGCTAATTTTAGCATAATCTATATCTTCATATATGAGAGTATCATATATCTTGGATAACCTTTTGTAACTATCCATCTTATCCCCCTTTATTATCCATCAAACAAAACTCTTTATTCTACTAATTTATCTTATATACTTTTAGCTTTCACGTCAACTGCGCTTGCCCATATTCTTTAAAATTTCATTATTGCTTGGAAGATGAAGTGCTTTCTTTCTCTTAGTCATAAGTCCACCTATACGCCCTGTTTCTTCTGCTGTAAGACCTCCCCATCCAAGTTCATCTACCTTTTCACTAAGTCCCAGTTCTCCAGCTATTTCGTATTTTAATTTTTCCCTCAAAACCTCATCAGGTGTGAGTTCTTTATTTGATTTTATCTTTGCTTTTATAACCTTTTTTAATGGAGTCTTTCCCATAAATTACGCCCCCTGATTTAAAAATTAAGTTTTTAATAGTTTTAGCTTTCAAGTAAAATTTATTCACTTCAATAAGAATATTTTGTATTTACATATATATTTTTATCTCCATGAATTATATAATAATATAAAATATATAATATAATAAAAACTTTAGGAGGTATTCTTATGTCAATATTTAAAGGATCTGGTGTAGCACTTATAACTCCATTTAATGAGTTCGGTGTAGACTTTGATAAACTTGATGAGCTATTAGAATGGCACATTAAAAATAAAACTGACGCTATAATAATATGCGGAACTACAGGAGAAGCTTCTACTATGAGTGAAGCCGAAAGAAAAGAGACTATAGAGTATACAGTTAAAAAGGTAAATAAAAGAATACCCGTAATCGCTGGTACTGGAAGTAATAATACTAAAGCTTCTATAGAGATGAGCATATGGGCTGAAAGTATTGGAGTTGATGCTTTGCTTGTAATAACTCCATACTATAACAAAACAACTCAAAAAGGCCTTATCGCACATTTCAAAGCAATAAATGACGCTGTAAATATCCCTATAATACTTTATAATGTTCCCGCTAGAACAGGTATGAACATTGCTCCAAAAACCCTTGTTGAGTTATGTAAGCTTTCAAATATAAAAGCAATAAAAGAAGCTTCTGGTGATTTATCTCAAATCCTTAAGATGAAAGCTCTTTGCAATGATAAAATAGATATTTATTCAGGAAATGATGATCAAATCGTTCCTATATTATCCGTAGGAGGAATCGGTGTAATTTCTGTTCTTGCAAATGTATGCCCTAAAGAAACTCATGATATAGTTTCTTTATATTTAGAAGGAAAAACTAAAGAATCTTTAGATCTTCAAATAAAGCTTCTTCCTTTATGCGAAGCTTTATTTATTGAAACTAATCCTATTCCAGTAAAAACTGCTTTAAATCTTCTTGATATGAAGGTAGGAAATTTAAGACTTCCTCTTTGTGATATGAGTAATGATAATTTAAATGTACTAAAAAATGAGCTTCAAAAACTAAACTTATTATAGGAGGATTAAAATGATAAAAGTTTTATTAAATGGTTGTAATGGAAAAATGGGAAAAGTAGTAACTTCCTCAGTCAAAAGTTTTTCTGATATTGAAATAGTTGCAGGAGTAGACAAATCTGGAGATCAACTTGATAATTATCCAGTATTTCAATCTATTAAAGATTGCACAGTTCCTGTAGATGTAATAATTGATTTTTCACGTGCTGACGCCATATATGACTTAGTTGATTACTGCAAAGGAAATAATTCTTCACTTATAGTGTGCAGTACCGGATTTTCAGAAGAACATCTAAAATTTATAAATGAATCTGCAAAAGAAATTCCTATATTTAGATCTGCCAATATGAGCATAGGGATAAATGTATTAAGTGCTGTCTTAAAGAAGGTATCACCTTACCTTTATAATGATTTTGATATAGAGATAGTAGAAAAACATCATAACCAAAAAGTAGATGCCCCTAGTGGAACTGCAATTCTTCTTGCTGATGTGATAAAGGATTCTTTGGAAAGCGAACCTCCATATATATATGGAAGAGAGGGGTCTTCTAAGCGTTCTAAAGGAGAAATAGGTATTCATGCTATACGTGGCGGAAATATAGTTGGAGATCACGAGGTAATTTTTGCTGGTGCCGGTGAAGTTTTAGAGTTCAATCATAAGGCTATTTCTAGAGAGGTTTTTGCTCAAGGAGCCTTAAAAGCTGCTGTATTTATGAAGGATAAAAAAATCGGACTATACAACATGGATGACATGATAAACTTAAATAACATCTAAAAAATATAAGGGAGCTTAAGCTCCCTTATATTTCTATTTCTTATCTTCTATCCATCTTTCAATTCCATCTAACGCCATTTCAAGTTCTTTCATGCTATAGCAATATGAGATTCTTATATTATTATCTCCTCTACTTCCAAAAGCACTTCCAGGAACACAAGCAATTTTTTCTTTATTTAATAAATCAGTGCAGAATTCTTCGCTGGAAAGGTTAAACTTTTCTATGGATGGAAAGATGTAAAAAGCTCCTGAAGGCAAACTGCAGCTGAATCCCATCGCTTTAAGCCTATTGTAACAATAGTTTCTTCTTTCTTTAAAGCTTTCTCTCATAATCTTAACATCATCCATTGAACTCTTAAGTCCCTCTAAAGCTCCCCATTGAACTATTGATGGTGCACAGGATACATTATATTGATGAACCTTTGAAATAGAGTCTAGTATGTTTTTCTTAGCACAAACATATCCAAGCCTTAGACCTGTCATAGCGAACATTTTTGAAAATCCACTTATATATATGATTTTTTCTAGCATATCTTCATATTGAGCTAATGACAAATATTCATTTTCATAAATTAATTCAGCATAAATCTCGTCACTTATTATATAGATATCCTCAGCTTTTAAGATTTCATACAAATCTTCTTTAAGTTTTTCATTAAGTATAGCTCCAGTAGGGTTCGAAGGATAAGACAGCATTAAGCCTTTTATATCATTTGTCTTTATCAATTCCTTCAATTTGTTTATATCTATCATGAACTCTTCGTTTAAGTCGTATTCTATAACCTCTAAGCCCAATATATCTGCTATAGCTTTATAAGCCGGAAATGCAGGATTAGGGATTAAAATCTTATCACCGATATTGAAAAGACCTTGAAATGTAACATACAAAGCTTCGCTCCCACCAGCAGTTATACATATCTCATCTTTATTAAAGTCTATTTTTTTACTCTTTAAATAATTTGAAATTTCTTCTCTAAGAGGTTCAATTCCTTCATTGGAAGTATATCCATTCTTATTTTCGTTTATAGCCTTTATCATAGCTTCATTTATAGCATTTGGAGTTTTAAAGTCAGGCTGACCCAAAGTTAAGGATATTGCACCTGGTACTTCAGAAACCTTATTATGAAATTTTCTTATACCTGAAGTTTCTATTTTTTTCACTTTATCATTCATATAACCTCTCCTAACCACTACTTAAAAATATTTATTATATTTTATCACAGTAGGCTTATAATATAAATATTAAGTAAACCTTATGTTTTTAAATTCGTTCTAATTTAATAAAATTTTTTTAAAATACTCCCTTTTAATAGATCTTGAAATTTATTATAATAGGTAATATGTCGTAATATGTACACTTTTGAAAGGATTGATAAATATGAATTATAATTTTACAGACCCTTATGAAATCGCACGTTTTATAAAAGAATCAGAAAAATCTACTCCAGTTAAAGTTTATATAAAAGGAAATTTAGCTGATATAAATATGGATGATGTAGATTTTTACGGCAATGATAAATTTGGAGTTCTATTTGGAGAGAGCCAGGATGTTTCTTCTTTATTATTAAATAATAAAGATAAAATTCAAAACTTCAGACTTGAAAATGATCGTAGAAACTCAGCTATTCCTCTATTAGATATATTAAATATTGAAGCAAGAATAGAGCCAGGTTCAATCATAAGAGACAAAGTATCTATAGGTAAAAATGCTGTTATAATGATGGGAGCTGTCATAAACATAGGTGCCGAAATTGGCGAAGGAACTATGGTAGATATGAATGCTGTAGTAGGCGCTAGAGGCCAATTAGGAAAAAGAGTGCATCTAGGCGCAGGTGCTGTAGTCGCTGGAGTGCTTGAACCACCAAGCAAAACTCCTTGTATAATTGAAGATGATGTTCTAATTGGTGCAAATGCTGTAATCCTTGAAGGAGTAAGAGTTGGAAAAGGCTCTGTTGTAGCTGCAGGTTCTGTTGTAGTAGAAGATGTGCCTAACGGAGTTGTTGTAGCTGGTACCCCTGCTAAAATAATAAAATCTGTTGACGATAAAACTAAAGATAAAACTCAACTTGTTGATGATTTAAGAAAATAAGGTATGGATTAAAATCCATACCCCTTATTTTTATACAGCACCCTGTTCTTCTGAAGAAGAGGTGCCTTCTTTATTAACTCTTTCCATTTTAGAAATTGAAACTTCATATGCTACCTTCTTAACCGTTTCATTTTCTCCAACTTTCTTTTGATACTCTCTGCTTTGTAATCTTCCCCATACTCTTATATTTTCACCAACTTCTAAGGTTTGACAGAATCTTGAATTTCTACCCCAAGCTATGGTTGGTATGTAGTCAGATTTATTGTAGGCTCTGTTTACAGCCAAAAGAACATCTGCTATTTCCCTTCCAAATGGTGTTGTTCTATATACTGGAGCTTTGCATATATATCCATCTAAGAAAATTTCATTTGGATTTTTGCTTCTTTCTTCACAAGGCTCAATATTTCTTGCAAAAACAGTAAGTATAAGTCTATTAGACCCATCAACAAATTTATTATATGATCTTAATTGTCCATCAACTATTACATCTCTACCTATGCTCAAATCTATATTGGTTATTATTCTTTCTGATACTGTAATACAAAGACTATCCTTTGTATCACTTAACCTCATAACGTCTAAAGAAAAAGTATAGAATCCCTCCCCATACATTTCATGACTAAATTTCAATTCTGAAGATACAGTTCCCTCTAAATAAATTTTGTTGTTTAAAAGTAAATTCTCCATCTTAACCCCTCTCTCCCTTAGTTTTTATTTGTTACACCAATAAAGTATTCTTTAACATAAAAAAATATTACTTTTTTATTTATATAATAAATTCTATCACACTTCCATTATAATACATTTTGACTATAGATTTCAATATGTCATTTTTTAATTTGTTTTCCATTACTATTAATGTAAAAATTTTCTTTGTAGATTAAGTCTGAAACTTTTACAAATTCATATCCCTCTTCTTGAAGTTTAGGTATTAATCGTTCAAGATTTTCAGGAGTATATTTAGCATTGTTATGAAAAAGAAGTATGGCTCCAGGCTCTGCTTTCTTCATAATTCTATTATATTCTATATCAGCTCCTTTCTCTTTCCAATCTACGCTGTCTGCACTCCACTGTATAGGAAAAACTCTACATTCATTTACCATATTAACTGCATTGCTATTATAAGCTCCACTTGGAAATCTAAATAATTTTACATCTTCTCCTGTTATTTTATTTATTTTTTCATTAGTCAAATTGATTTCTTCTTTTATTTTTTCTTTATTGATTTTAGTAAAATCAGCATGACTATTAGAATGATTTCCTATTTCATGTCCTCTACTCTTTATCTCTGATAAAATCTTAGCATTATCTTCACTATAATTTATCCATTTTCCAATGACAAAAAAAGTTGCTTTTACATCATACTTGTCCAAAATATCTAATATTTCTTTTGTGTGATCTGTTCCCCAATTGACATCAAAAGTTATACTAATTTTTTTCTCCGATGTATCTACAGAATATATAGGGTGTACATCATTATTTGCTGATACTCCTATTGAAGGATTCATATTAATTAAAGATAATGTTATTGTCGCTATTAGCAATGCTAACATTATGTTTATTTTTTTTCTTATCTTCCCAATATCTATTCCTCCCTTGATTTATTATTTAAAATCTTAATATATTTTATATATATTCAAAAAAAATAAACCTATTCATTTTTTATTTACTTTATATATTTACTTTTATCTTATATTTTTTTCATAAATATTATATAATTAGAATATATAATGATGTTATATACTTTCACTTTACGTTGGAGGGTGGGATTCGCATGTATGAAAGTACTACAGAATTAGCTGAAAATAAGCTGCTGGTTCTATTTATAATTAAAACTGTAAAAGTTCCTATTTCTAATAGTCAGCTTACAGATATAGTCTTAGAAAACGGATTTATAAATTATTTTGTACTTCAGCAATATATATCTGAGCTTATATCTTCTAGGTTTTTAACTTATAAAGATATTAATGACAAAAAGCTTCTTTCTATAACAGAAAAAGGATCAAACGTCCTTTCCTTCTTCAAGGATAGGATTCCAGAAAACAAAATATCATCTATTGAAGAATATTTAAAAAACAAATTAGAACAAATAAAGAAGGAGCTTACACTTAGTGCTAGTTACACTGTAAGTGAAGATAGCAGTTTTATAGTTTCACTTCAGGCTCTTGAAAATGAAACTTTACTTATGGATTTAAAACTAAGTGTTGCTTCTAATAAACAAGCAATGGATCTATGCAACAAATGGAAAACTAATTCAGCTGAAATATACAATAAAATTGTTCATCTTTTAATAGGTGATTAGTAAAAACCATATCCTATAATCGGATATGGTTTTTATATTTAAATATTTCTCTATATACATAAAAAAACATATAGACATTATTTTTCTTCTATTCTATAATTAAAAAGCATAACATTTCATTAAGGGGGATATATAGATGATAACATTTAAAACTCAAGGCGTTTGCGCTAGAAATATTAACTTTGAAGTAGTTGATAATAGAGTAACATCCGTTTCTTTTGAAGGAGGATGTAATGGTAATCTTCAAGGAATTTCAAAGCTTGTTGAAGGAATGGAAATAAATGAAGTTATTGATAGATTAAAAGGAATTAAATGTGGTTCTAAGAAAACATCTTGCCCTGATCAGCTTGCTATTGCATTAGAATCACTATAAATAAAAGAAGGACCAAAAGTCCTTCTTTTATTTTGTCCTTAATTCTTTTTTCCATCTAAATATAAGATGCTTTATTGCCTTCCAGTTAAAAGGTATTAAAGGATATAAATATGATTCTCCAATTATTGTTTTTGTAGATGCTAATACAGATATATTTATTATAATACCTATTATAAATCCCCAAGTTCCAAATATGCCTGTTAATGCTACCAGTAACATTCTTGAAAACTTGAAGGCAAAACTTAACTCAATACTTGGCTGCGTAAAACTTGATAAAGCTACAATTGCCATATACAGTATAGTCTGCTCTGTAAACCAGCCCGTTTTAACTGTATAATCCCCTAAAATCAATCCACCTATTACCGATAAAGATGTTCCAAGAGAACTTGGAGTATTTAGTGATGCTAATTTTAAGCCATCAATTGCCAGTTCAGCAATAAGAAATTGAAGAAATATTGGAATATTGTAAGATTCTTTGGGCAGTAAAAAGCTTAAATAATCTGTAAGCCATTCAGGATTATCTGTCAGCAATACATATACTGGCGGAATAAATATATTTCCTAAAAGCACTAAATATCTAACGATCTTTAAGTAATTTCCAGTGAATACAGGCATATAATAATCATCAGCAGATTGTAGAAAATCAAATATACCTGAAGGGAAAATCAATATAGAAGATGTATTATCTATAAGAACAACTATACTTCCCTCCATTATTTGACACGATGCTACGTCTGGCCTCTCTGTATATCTAGCTTTTGGGAAAGGATTCATCCATGATTTATGATTTATAGCTTCTATAAAACTTTGATCGCCCAAAGTTAAAGATTTTATGTCTAATTCATCTATAACTTTATTTATATATTCTAACGCCTTTTTATGTACTTTGTTTGTCATATATCCTACAGCTAAATCAGTTCTGCTAATACTTCCTATGGAGTGCATTTCAAATACTAAATGTGGATCTCTTATACGCCTTCTTATAAGAGCCGTATTAAACACTATGGTTTCTACAAAGCCATCATGAGACCCGTGCAAAACTTTTTCTTTTTCAGGTTCCTCTACTCCTCTAGCAGGATATGTTCTAAAATCAAGCATTACAGCCTTATTCCAATTCTCACCAAATAGTGCTGTCTGTCCTGACAAAATACCAGTTACTATTTTTTCAAAATCTTTTTCTGTACTGCATTCTATTGAACTTAAACCTTTTTGAATTAAATCATCTGCCGTATTTATCTTTTTAAAGTCTTCAGGTTTTAGATTGTACAGATCCCTTCTCACATATTCTAAGTTTGTATCTTTAATGAATCCATCTAAATAGTACATATAAAACTTGCTGTCATGTACATCTATTATCCTTTCTATGACATCAAAGCTGTGCCCTAAATCTAATAATTTTCTTATTTCATGTACGTTTTCTTCAAGATTTTTATATAATTCCATATTTTCCTCCCATAAACAGAATAACTTTAGTATTTGTAACACTATAATTTATTTTCTTCATTTTACAGAGGAATATACCATATAAAATTTTTTCATATATCAAAAGCGGTATAAGACTAAATATTAGTTTAGTCTTATACCGCTTTATTGTTATTTTCTATTTTTTAATGTTCTTGTAATTATGCCTCTCATTTCACCTATCATATATAGTGAACCACAAATTGATATCATATCTTTCGATGTAGAATAATTCATAGCTTCAGAAAAAGCTTCATCATAGCTTTCTACGGCCGATACATTTTTATTAACTCCAGCAATCTTGCATCTTAAATTTTGAGAGCTTTCTGCCCTATCATTGTGAGGGGCCACTGCAATAATTCTATCTGCCATAGGACATATTACATTTATCATGTTTTCAACCTGCTTATCTACAAGGATGCCTATTATAAGTATCAATCTTTCATACTTAAAATATGATTTTATGCTTTCACTGAGTTTTGTGATTCCATCTATATTATGAGCACCATCTATAACTACTAATGGAGATAAATTCATTACCTCTAATCTTCCTGGCCATTTTACATTTTTTAATGCTGCTTTTTTATGGCTAACAGGTATATTAATCTTTTCTATATTTTCTAGAACTTCTATAGTTTTTAGAGCAAGACTGCAATTCAAAAGTTGATAATTGCCTAAAAGAGATAGTTCAATTATTTCATCAACTCCATTAATATCAAAAATCGCTCTTTGATAAACAGATGTAGTTGAAATTGTATCTATAAACTTTCCTTCTTTATTCACAGTGAAAAGCTTACTTCCTTTTGCTTTAGCAGAATCTTTTATAACATTATAGACCTCATTAGTTTGTCTATAAGTAACTACAGGTACTCCCTGTTTTATTATCCCACACTTTTCAAAAGCAATCTCATTTAATGTGTTTCCTAATATCGACATATGATCATAACTTATTGAGGCTATAACAGATATCAGTGGAGTTAGAACATTGGTGGCATCTAACCTTCCCCCTAAGCCTACCTCTATTACAGCATAATCAATATCTTCTTCATCAAAATACTTAAACATAGCACAAGTTATAATTTCAAATTGGTTAGGAACTTCGTATCCTTCATTTTCAACTTTCTCTATAGAAGCCTTAACCTTTGTCATAACCTGTGCAAGCCTATCTTTAGGTATATTTTTATTATTTATTTGAATTCTTTCTTCAAAATTTTCTAGATAAGGGGATGTATACATCCCCACTTTAAATCCACTTTCAACTAAAATGCTTGAGATCATGGCTGTAGTTGAACCTTTTCCATTTGTACCTGCTATATGAATAGCTTTTATATTTTCATGAGGATTTCCCAAATGACTTAATATTCGTTCAATCCTCTTAAGGCCGTAACTTCTTCCAAAATGTCCTGCTTTATTTATATACTCCATGGATTCAGCATAATTCATAAACTATCACCTAACCTAAGCTTGATATTCTTTCCTCAACAGCTTTAAGCATTTCTTTGTATTTTTCACCTTTTGCTCTTTCTTCATTTACAACAGCTTCTGGTGCCTTTTTAGTAAAGTTTTCATTTGATAGTTTCTTTTCAACTCTATCTATTTCCTTTAAAAGTTTATCTTTTTCTTTTGCTAATCTATCAAGCTCTTTTTCTCTATCTACTAGATCTAAAAGAGGCATGAATAACTCCCCGCCTTTAACTACTAGAGATACAACATTTGAAGCCAATCCCTCTTTAGTATCTATAAATTCAACTTCTGAAGCAGATGCAAGTTTTTCGAAATAAGGTTTTCCTTCTTCAAATGCTTTCTTTCCTTCTTCATTAGAGTATGCTATAACTTTAGCCTTTCTAGATGGTGGAACATTCATTTCTGCTCTTAAGTTTCTTAAAGACTTTATGGCTTCTATAACTAAATCCATGTCATGTTCTGCTTCTATATCATTTAACTCATCTTTATACTCAGGCCATGCAGAAATTGTTATAGATTCTTCATCTATTACTAGATGAGTGAATATCTCTTCTGTTATAAATGGCATAACAGGGTGTAAAAGTTTTAATCCTGAAGTGAGTACTGTATAAAGCACATTATATGCTATTCCCTTTTGTTTTTCGTCATCTCCATAGAATACAGGTTTTACAAGTTCTATATACCAGTCACAAAGCTCAGTCCACATAAAGTCATAAATCTTTTGAAGTGCCATTCCTATTTCATATTTATCTAGATTATCTGTAACTTCTTTTATAACGGTATTCATTCTTGAAAGTATCCACTTATCAGCTAGTGTATATTCTTTGCAGTCTTTATATTTATTCATAAGATCTCTGTCAAGATTCATCATGATAAATCTTGATGCATTCCAAATCTTATTAGCAAAGTTTCTTGCTGCTTCTACTCTTTCAGGATAGAATCTTATATCATTTCCTGGAGCATTTCCTGTAACTAACATAAACCTAAGGGCATCAGCACCATAGCTATCGATTACTTCTAATGGGTCTATACCATTTCCTAAAGACTTAGACATCTTTCTACCCTCAGAATCTCTTACTATTCCGTGGATAAATACTGTTTCAAATGGAGTTTCTCCCATGTTATGAAGACCTGAAAATACCATTCTTGCAACCCAGAAGAATATGATATCATATCCTGTAACTAAAACATTAGTTGGATAGAAGTACTCTAAATCCTCAGTTTTGTTTGGCCAGCCTAAAGTAGAAAATGGCCATAATGCTGAACTAAACCAAGTATCTAATACATCATTATCTTGAACTAAATGAGTTTCTCCACACTTTGGACATACTGTTGGAGCTTCTTCTTGACATATAATTTCTCCACAAGAACAATACCAAACTGGAATTCTGTGTCCCCACCATAGCTGTCTTGATATACACCAATCTTGAATATTTTCCATCCAGTTAAAGTATGTCTTTTCAAATCTCTCAGGCACAAATTTTGTGTCTTTATTTTTTACTGCTTCTAATGCAGGTTTTGCTAAAGATTCCATCTTTACATACCATTGTTTTGATATTATAGGTTCAACTACTGTTCCGCATCTATCGTGACATCCAACGTTGTGAATATGAGGTTTTATCTTAACTAAGAATCCTTGTTCTTCTAAATCTTTAACAATTTCACGTCTAGCTTCATATCTTTCAAGACCTTTATACTTTCCACCAAGTTCATTTATATATCCTTTGTCATCCATAACTCTTATTTGATCTAAATTATGTCTCTTTCCTACTTCATAGTCATTAGGGTCATGAGCTGGTGTTATTTTAACAGCACCTGTTCCAAATTCCATATCTACATAGTCATCAGCAACTATTGGTATCTCTCTATTTACAAGAGGAAGTAATAGTTTCTTGCCTACTAAGTGGCAGTATCTTTCATCTTTTGGGTTAACAGCAACTGCAGTATCACCTAATAGAGTTTCAGGTCTTGTTGTTGCTATCTCTAAATATTCATCACTATCTATTACAGGATATTTTATATGCCAGAAGTTTCCTTCATGTTCTGAATACTCAATTTCTGCATCAGATAATGCAGTTTGGCATTTTGGACACCAATTAGTAATTCTATGCCCTTGATATATAAGACCTTCATTGTATAATTTAACAAATACATGTCTTACTGCTCTATTTAAATTTTCATCCATAGTAAATGCTTCACGAGTAAAATCAGCAGAACATCCAAGCTGCTTTATTTGTCCTCTTATTCTAGCTCTGTATTCATCTGTCCATTCCCATACTTTTTCTAGGAATGCTTCTCTTCCCATTTCCTTTTTCTTTAAGCCTTGTTTTAAAAGCTCATTTTCTACCTTTACTTCTGTAGCTATACTTGCATGATCCTCTCCTGGAAGCCATAAAGTTTCATAACCTTCCATTCTCTTGAACCTTATAAGGATATCTTGAAGAGTATTATCTAAAGCATGGCCTAGATGAAGCTGTCCTGTTATATTTGGAGGTGGCATTATTATAGTGTATGGTTTTTTATTCTTATCTACTTTTGGTGTGAAATATTTCTTTTCTTCCCAAGTTTCATAAATTCTTTTTTCAAATTCTTTTGGATTATAAGTCGTTGATATATTCTTATTTTCGCTCATTTGTATCCTCCTTTTGTTTTAAAAAAATAAAAAGAGCCTTCATCCTTAAAAGGACGAAAGCTCGCGGTACCACCTTTTTTCCCATCATACAATGGGCTCTTAAAATTTAACGGTAAGAACACCGTCTTTGCCTACAATCACTCTCAGCAAAGAAGCTCCAAAGCTACCTTCAAAATCATCTCTTTAAGAAACCTTTCAGCCCATGAGTTTCTCTCTCTAAAAAAATACAGATTCCTACTCCTCTTTTTCTTAGCTAATTACTTATTAATTTATACATATATTATAATATTATAAGAGTCTATGTCAAGGATATTTTAAGAATTTAAGAAGATTCCTCTTCCAATTTTCTTCTCTATTGGCACATCACGTTCTACAGCTTTGTTCGTGTGTTTGTTTAGATTTTTAAATGCCACTGACATCATAAGTTTAATCCTATTAAGCTGATTTACTTCACTGGCACCTGGATCATAATCTATTGCTACAATATTAACTTCAGGATTCTTTTCCTTTAAAGCCTTTATCATACCCTTTCCAGTAACATGGTTAGGTAAACATGCAAAAGGCTGCATACATATTATATTATTAACATTATCGTCTATAAGTTCTAGCATTTCTCCTGTAAGGAACCATCCTTCTCCAGTCTGATTTCCTATAGATACAACTTTATTAGCCATATCAGCAAGCTCATATATTGTCTTTGGATATGAAAATCTTTCGCTTTCTTTAAGAGCTTTCTTTATAAATCCTATATAGAGATTAAATGCTTTTATTCCAATTTTACTAAAAAGGTATGTGGACCTTTTCCCTGATAAATATTTGTATTTATAATCAGTATCATAAGTTACATATAGGAAGAACCCCATAAGGTCTGGCATTACGGCTTCTCCACCTTCTTCCTCTACTATGGATACCACATTATTATTTGCAGTAGGATGGAATTTCACTAGAATTTCTCCAACCAATCCAACTCTAGGTTTTATAACATTATCTATTGGTAAAGTATCAAATTCCCGTATTATATTTAAAATATCATCTTTAAATTCTTTATATCCGCCTTCTCTTATAGTTTTTTTACATTTTTCAGTCCATTTTTTATATAGTTCATTAGCAGAATCTTTCACTTTTTCATATGGCCTAACTCTATATAAAACTCTCATAAGGACATCACCATAACAAATAGACATTAATGCTTTATTTAAAAGTTTTGGCGTTACCTTAAATCCTGGATTTTTTTCTAATCCTACGGCATTTAATGATATTACCGGTATTTTCTCTAAATTACACTCTCTAAGGGCTTTTCTTAAAAATCCTATATAATTAGTTGCCCTACATCCTCCACCTGTTTGACTTATGATAACAGATGTATTATCTAAATCATACTTTCCACTTTTCAAAGCGCTTATAAGTTGTCCAACAACGATTATAGATGGATAACATGCATCGTTATTTACATACTTCAATCCTTCCTCAATTATGTTAGAATCTACATTATTAAGTACTACTAAGTTGTAATCACAAGCTTTAAAAGCTTCCTCCAAAAATTGAAAATGTATCGGAGACATTTGTGGTGATAGTATGGTATGTTTTTTTCTCATTTCTTTTGTAAAAACTACTCTTTTATTGGGATTTTCCCCTACAGTAATTTTAAAATTATTTTTTTCTCTTTCATCCATAGATGCTTTTAACGATCTCAGTCTTATTCTTACAGCACCTAAATTGTTTCCTTCATCTATTTTTATTACTGTGTATATCTTTCCATTTCTATTTAATATACTTTTAACTTCATCTGTAGTTACTGCATCTAATCCACATCCAAAAGAATTTAATTGTATAAGCTCTAAATTTTCACTAGTGGATACAAATGTTGCAGCTCTATAAAGCCTGTTGTGGTATGTCCATTGATCCACAACTCGCAGAGGTCTGTCAATATTCTGTAAATGGCATATGCTGTCCTCAGTTAGTACCCCAATACCATAAGAAGTTATAAGGCTGTCAATTCCGTGGTTAACTTCTGGATCTATGTGGTAAGGTCTTCCACTTAGTACTATGCCTTTTAAGCCTTTTTCATCTAAATATTTTAGAGTTTCTTCTCCTTTTTTCTCTATGTCTCTTTTGAAATTTTCCTGCTCCTTAAGCGCTTTTAAAAGAGCAGTATTTATTTCATTTTTTAATATCCCCTCTTCTTTAAATATTGAGTATAGTCTGTCACAAAGTTTATTCTCATTATTTAGTGCTAAAAAAGGATTTAAAAACTTTATATTATTTTCTTTTAATATATCCATATTATTTTTTATGACCTCAGGATAAGAAGTTACAATTGGACAATTATAGCTGTTATTTGCCGTCTCATCCTCTTTTCTCTCATAAGGAATACACGGATAAAAAATAAACTTTATATTTTTCTTTATCAGATTCATTATGTGTCCATGAACAAGCTTTCCCGGATAGCATACAGACTCAGAAGGAATTGTTTCCATTCCACTTTCGTAGGTCTTCTTATTTGTTCTATCTGAAAGTACCACCCTATAGCCAAGCTCTGTTAAAAATGTGAACCAAAATGGATAGTTTTCATATAAATTCAGTGCTCTAGGTATTCCAACAACGCCTCGTTTTGCTTCCTGTTCTTTTAATGGCTCATAGCTGAACAACCTATCATATTTATATTCATACAAATTAGGTATATCTTTATTTTTGTTATTCTTTCCTTCTCCTTTTTCACATCTATTACCAGAAATAAATTTCTTCTTATTTCCAAAATCATTTATTGTAAGAAGACAATTATTAGTACACCCTCCACATCGTCTTAATGTTGTTTTAGCATGTATCTTATCTAAATTTTCTACTTTACATAAAGTAGATATATATCCTTCTTCATATCTTTCTTTTGATATTATGGCTGCCCCAAAAGCACCCATTATTCCTGCTATGTCTGGCCTTATGGCTTTAACTCCACTTATAAGCTCAAAGGCTCTTAATATGGCATCATTATAAAAAGTCCCTCCCTGAACTACTATTTTTTCTCCCATTTCCTCAGGTCGTCTAATTCTAATCACTTTATATAATGCATTTTTTACCACAGAATAACAAAGACCTGCTGCAATATCACCTACTTTTGCACCTTCTTTCTGTGCTTCCTTAACCTTGGAGTTCATAAATACGGTACATCTTGAACCTAAATCAATAGGTATTTGTGAATTTATAGCTTCATCTACAAACTTATCTAAAGATAAATCTAAAGATTTTGCAAATCCCTCAATAAATGATCCACATCCAGATGAACACGCTTCATTAAGAAGTATACTATCAATAACTCCATCTTTTATCTTCAAGCATTTCATATCTTGTCCACCAATATCAAGTATAAAATCTACTCCAGGCAAAAAGTAATTAGCTCCTTTATAGTGAGCTATTGTCTCAATTTCCCCTATATCTACACCTAATGCTGTCTTTATTAAGTTTTCACCATATCCTGTAACTGCAGAATTAACTATATTAAAATCCTGAGGTTTTTTATTATATATATCTTTTAATATACTTATAACTACATTTAGAGGATTTCCTTTATTATTTTCGTAATGGCTGTATACTATATTACAGTCATCATCTATAACTACAGCCTTTGTTGTAGTAGACCCTGCATCTATTCCTAAAAATCCATTTCCACTGCATAAATCAAATGATTTTTTCTTTGCTACATCTTTGCTATGATATTCTTTAAATTTCACATAGTCCTCTTTATCTTCAAAGAGCGGTTTTAAGCCTCTTATTAAATGCTTCTCACTTTTTAAGTTTAGAAGAAGTTCTAAAAGTTGTTTCATATATATAGGACTGTTTTCTCTAGATTTAATAGCTGCTCCTATTGCTACAAATAGTTGAGAATTTTCAGGAAAGATTACATCCTCATCTCTTAATTCTAAAGTTTCTTTAAATCTCTTCCTAAGTTCGCTTAAAAAATATAAAGGCCCCCCTAGGAAGGCTACTTTTCCTCTTATAGGTTTTCCACAAGCAAGTCCACTTATGGTTTGATTTACAACTGCTTGAAATATAGAAACAGCTATATCTTCCTTCCTTGCTCCCTCGTTAATCAATGGCTGAATATCTGTCTTAGCAAAGACTCCGCACCTAGCTGCTATAGGATATATGTTTTCATAATTCTTTGCTAAATTATTTAGTCCTGATGCATCAGTTTCTAGAAGCACTGACATTTGATCTATAAATGCTCCAGTTCCTCCTGCACATGTTCCATTCATTCTTTGTTCTATACCGCCTTTAAAATAAGTTATTTTAGCATCCTCTCCACCAAGTTCTATGGCAACGTCAGTTTCTGGAATCATGTATTCAATAGCTGCTGTGCATGCTATTACCTCCTGAATAAACGGTAAATTAAGTCTTTTAGATACCCCAAGTCCACCTGATCCTGTTATTGTTACTGTTACTCCTCCATCAAAAACATTGCTACAATCCTTAATTAAGGATATAACTGTATTTTCTATGTCAGCTAAATGTCTCTGATATTTACTGTATACTACTTTATTCTCTCTGCTTACTAGTACTAATTTTACTGTAGTTGATCCTATGTCTACTCCTAAATTTAAAATGCCTTTCATGTTTACATCCCCTTAATTAAAGAATTCTATTTATATAACCCTTTACTTAGTATTATGGAATATAAGGTAATCTAAAGAAAATTTTTGAATATTTATATTTAACACTCATATTATATAATGTATTCCATAAAAAATCCAATTATTAGCTTAATAAAATTTTATGATATCTATCATGTATAAATTATACACTTATAGTTAAAAATTTAAAGTATATGATGTACAGCAAATTAACTTTAGGAGGATTTAGAGTGAGTTATTTTGAAAAAGCAAATGATCTTTATAATGTGAAGGATTATAAAAAAGCTATAAACTTTTATAAAAAATCTATAGAAAGTCGAGAAAATGAAGCATGTTCTTATTACAATGCCGCTGTGTGTTTTATAAAACTTAAAGAATATGAAAAAGCTTTAGAACTTATAAAATCTGCTCTTTCTTTAAAGCAGGAAAGCAAATATTTTTTTAATCTAGCTTACTGCTATGCAATGTTAAACGACACTCAAAAAGCCTTACTTTATTTTAATACATCTTGGGCCTTAGATAACAATGATAAGGATTGTGAAAAAGCTTTGAATTTAATAGTTAAGAACTTAAAAAAAGGAGCATTGAAATAAATGCTCCTTTTACCATTCTCCTGCTATTTGGGTTCCTCTATGATCAAAATTAAAATTTTTGGAGTTAAAATAATTCCCTCCATTGTAAAAAGTTGTATCTATGTTAATCCATTTCTTATCTTCTTTTATATATACCTCATTCCATGCATGGCTTACCCATGTTGTTCCATTAAATCCTTCACCAGTCACAAGTCTTACCTTAAGGTTAGCGGCTCTTGCCATAGCCACATAAAGTGCTGAATAGTCAAAGCAAATTCCCTTTCTGCTTTCATAAGTGGAAATAGCCCCTGATGGTATTGAGTAATTTCCATTCATTATAAGATTTGCCTTCTCATAATCATAATCTACGTTCCTTCCTATCCAGTTGTATAGTGCCTTAGCCTTCTCTTTATCTTTACTCATTCCACTTACTATATTTGAAGCTTCTTCCTTTATATATTTATTAGATTTTACTCCCTCATCTAAAGTGACACCATTATAATATACAATTACATTTCTGTTTTTATAGTCACTAGATACATTAGGAGCACTGCTATTTTTAGACTCATCAATCTCTACTATTTTGAAAGAATCATTTAAAATATTTGGTATGCTTTGAGCAAATGAGGATTTAGTTATTGGATTTATAACAGAGTCTACAATAACTATATAAAGATTAGACTCATTCAAATAAGTATTGAGTTTTTCATTAAAAACAAATAATGTAGACCAATTCAAGAAAAAAGAAACTAATATTATATAGCATAATGCTCTAGGAAGTGCAAATATGCTGCTAAGTATCCGTTTTGCAGCCTCTCCTCTTCTACTGTAAAATCTATGAAGAAGTGATACTAACGGACTTAATGTAAAATAATTTATTACTTTTATCATGAGCAGACCTATATAATAAACTATACATAAAAGTATAGGAAGAATCAAAATATAGCTAAGCCTAGGATTTCCATCTAAAAAGTCTGTAAATCCAATTGGGACATACTTTTCCATAAATCCAAAATTTCTTAAAATTACAATGTTTTTAGTCAGTATTAAGGCTATAAAAAACTCTACTATAAAAGCTACATTTTTTTCTATACTCCATATATCTTCTTCTAAAGCTTCTGTTCCTTTTTTAAAGAAAAAAGCTTTTATTAAAGGCACAAAAAACACTGTGTAAAGTACAACAGTTATAATATCAAAAGACATGTATTTCATGCTAATACTCCTTAAATTCATTAATAGTTTCTTTTATTATCCCATTACTTAAGGAAAAATCATATCCTCTGCTTACAAGATATCTAAATAACTTTTCCTTTATCTTTCTTTCATCATCTGTACTTTTCTTTAATATATTGTATTTTTTTATACACAATTCCTTTGCTATATTATTCTCTACATCATCATCAATCTCATAAAAGATTTTAGATATAAGCTCTGAATCTATGCCCTTTTGCTGAAGGTCAAATCTTATTTTATTTTTTCCTTTAGATTTTAATTTTTCTTTTACAAATAATTTCGCATATGTTTCATCATTTATAAAATTATACCCTTTCAAAAACTCTATAGTCTCATCTGCTATATTTCCATCATATCCCTTGTCTATAAGTTTTTCTCTTACTTCTTTTTCTGTTTTCAGGGTTCTCTCCAATATTTTCAGAGCTGTACTTTTAGCTTTAATTTTTTCCTCTTTATATACTATCTCTTTTAATCTTCTTTCATCTATGATACAGCCTTTTGAGAGTCCTTCTTTATAAACAAGTTCCATATTGCATGCAAATGCAAATTCATAGTTTACAAACACATTTACTCTATCTTTATTTCTTTTTTGCACCTCTATAGATGTTATTTTTCCGTTTCTACTTTCCATTGATCTAATTACCCTCTTTTAATATATGAATAGTAGGATTGTTTAAAAATTTTCTTGCTACCTTATAAATACTTTCCTTATTTATATTATTTAAATCATCCATATCATTTATAAATTCATATATACTTTCTCCATCTAAGCACTGGTGAACTGCATAATTGCATAGGTCTGTTGAATCTTCAAGAGTTGAAAGAACTGCCGTTTTATGAACCTTTTTCATTAATTCCATAGTTCTGTCATCAAATTTTACAACTTCATTTTTTATGTTATCTATAGCAGTATTTATTATGTCTATTGTTTCTTCTGTATTTTCCTTATCAACTGCAGTATAAATAGCTAATGTCTTTATATTATCGCTTAAATCTAGATGAGTATATATATCATATGCAAGTCCTCTATTTTCCCTAAGTTCTCTAAAGAGAATTGAGTTGGCACTCTCCCCTAACCTATGACTCAATATCTTAAAAGGTAGTTCCATATCTTTTGATATAGAATTTACCCCATATAAATAAACTATTGTACTCTGCTCAAGATCTTTTTTACATGATACAAACATACCAGGATTATTATCCTCTACCTCTACTTTAGGTAATACAACTTCTTTTTGTTCCCACTTTTCAAATATATTTTCAATGCATTTTATAACATCTTCGTGATCCAAAGAAGATACAACTACCATATAACTATTGTTTGGAACGTAAAATCTACTATAAAAACTATCTATGTCTCTTTTATTAAACTTTTTAACATTCTCCTCAGATCCACTTATATCATATTTTAATGGACTATTTTCATAAGCTTTTTCTGAAGCTATCTTAAAGCTTAAATCTTCGATATCATCTTTAGAAGCCCTTATCTCTGATAATATTACCCCTCTTTCCTTTTCAATCTCTTCTTTTGGAAATACAGAATTCATTATCATATCACCTAAAAGATTCATTGCATTTAATAGTTCTTCCTCGATGCAAGTTACACTATATACAGTACAACCATAATCTGTATAGGCATTGTATTCGCCTCCAAGCATCTCTAATTCTTCATTTATCTTTTCATTATTTCTTGTGGTTGTCCCCTTAAACATCATATGTTCTAAAAAGTGGCTTATACCTTTTTCATTTACGCTTTCGTACATAGCTCCAATTTTAACACCAAAGTGAACACATGCTATTTGAGTGTCTTTTTTTATAGTTACTATATTTAATCCATTTGACATGGTATATTTTCTACTATCAAACATACTGTTACTCATCATTTCCCTCCTAAATTCTACTGATATAATCTTATTGTAGTCTATATTATATCATACTCTAATACAATAAGAATTTTATTATTCTAATATGATAAATAATTTTATAATATCCTTATTAATTATCTGTATTACTACAGTCTAAAAATATGATATAATTTAAATTAATTGATATGGTATAATAATTTTTAAACCATTCAAAATTGTATTTATAGATTTGATTGGGGGAAAATCTTTTATGGATACTAAATATGAACTTATAATGAGTTATATAAAATCTGAAATTCAAAATGGAAATTTTAAAACAAAGCTGCCATCTATACGAGCCTTGGCTATAAAATTCAGCTGTAGTAACTCTACAGTTATAAGGGCTTATTCAGAACTTGAAAAAAACAACTTAATATATGCCATGCCCAAAAGTGGATACTTTGTATCTAAAAACAGCTTGATATTTTCAGATATAGATGATGAAAAAACAATAAATTTTGCTTCTGGTGAACCATCTTGTTCTATATTTCCTGCAAAGGACTTTCAAAAGTGCATAAATAAAGCAATAGACAAGTACGGTAATGAACTTTTTAGCTACGGGGCTGCAGATGGTTTTTTACCACTAAAAAGTGTTTTAAATAAAAAGTTTAAAACTGAAGGCATTGATGTGTCAGAAAACAAAATTTGTTTTACAAATGGAGTGCAAGAAGCATTATCAATCTTGTCTTCTATGAAATTTCCTAATGGAAAACAAAGCATATTAATCGAAGACCCAACCTACAATTTATTTTTGGGTTGGATTAAAAACAATAATTTTTCTGTATACTCTATTTCCAGAAATTTTTCTGGTATATCATTAGATGAATTGAAAGAAAACTTTAAAAATAATGATATAAAGTTCTTCTACACTATGCCTAGACTGCACAATCCTTTAGGTACATCTTACACTGAAGAAGAAAAGAAAAAGATAATAGAATTGGCAAATAAATATGATGTATATATTGCAGAGGATGACTATTTATATAATCTATGGAACAAAGAAGATATGTCATTAAAGGCTTATGATACGGAAGATCGAGTTGTTCACATGAAGAGTTTTTCTAAAACACTTCTTCCTAGCATGAGACTAGGCGCAATCATTCTTCCTGATTCTTTAAAAGATGCTTTTTTTAGTTATAAAATACATCTAAATTTCAGATGTCCTCAGTTATTTCAAGGAGCACTTACAGAGTTTATAGAAAGTGGTCAATACGACATATACGTTGCTCAAATTAAAAAATATTATGCTCAAAAGCTAAAATTATTGAAACAAGTATTTGATAAAAATCCTATAAACGGTCTATCCTATAATATACCTCTAAACGGATTTTTTTCTTATGTCAATCTTCCATCAACCATATCTTTTTCTGAACTTTATAATGCGCTAAGTCTTCAAAATATAGAAATAAGAAATATGAAGTATTTTACCTTAAATGAAGATACAATTACAAATTCTGCTAGACTAAGCGTTTCAAACATAAACGATGAAAATGTTATAGAAGGAGCAGAAGTCTTTTTAAGGCAAGTTAATGAATTATTGCGCATGCGCCGTAATAAAGCAAACAGTATGATTGAATTGTAAATTATATAAATAATTATGTTAGGTGGTATTATGAATAAACAAATTTTAATAGCAGAAGACGAACCTAGAATGAGAAGGTTAATAAAAGATTATCTATCAAAAGAAGATTTTTCAATTGTTGAGGCTTCTAACGGAAAGGAAGCTTTAGATCTATTTCAAAATCATAAATTTGATTTATTAATTTTAGATATAATGATGCCTCTTTTAAACGGTTTTGACCTTTGCAAAGCCATAAGAGAAATCTCAAACATCCCTATCATAATCTTAACTGCACGTGCTGATGATGACGATGAAGTAATGGGTTATGATTTAGGAGCAGATGACTATATAACTAAGCCATTTTCTCCCAAAATCCTTGTAGCTAAGGTAAAGGCACTTCTTAGAAGACTTGATGACCTTAATATCACTAATGCCTTCATAAATATAAACAGTCTCTCAATAAATAAAACTTCTCATGAAGTTACAATAAATGGAGAAATCTTATCATTATCTCCAAAAGAATATGATCTCCTAATCTTTTTAGCAGAAAACAAAAATTCTGTGTTTTCTAGAGATACTCTTTTAGATAAAGTTTGGGGATATGATTTTGATGGTGATATACGGACTGTAGATACTCATATAAAAAGACTGAGAGAAAAGCTGAGAGAATATAGTAGTTTAATAATTACAGTCAGAGGAAGTGGATATAAACTTGAATATAAAGATTAAAAAGAATATAACCAATAAACTATTCTTTATAACATCTTTAGTTCTGCTAGTTTTTCTTATCTTTTCCTTAGCTTTTCAAAGTATGTTCTTTGGAGATTTTTATTTAAAAAGAAAAACTAACAATCTTAAAGAAGATGTTGTAAAATTTAAACTCAATTATTCCTATAATATAACAGACGACTATAAACTCTATTCAAGTATGCAGAGTTTTGAGGCTATGAACAATGCTAAGATTGCTGTTTTATCTAATGTAGGTGAAATTGTATATCTTCCTAACCCTAAAAACCAATTAGATGATACTAGAAAAAGTACATTACATAACATATTAAAAGATCTCATAGATAATGGTACATTTTCTGATGTTCTAACTGGCAAAAAAGAAACCGTAACTACACTGATAAACGATTATAACTTGAATTCAAAAAATATAGTTTGTATAAGTGCTATATCTTTAAAGGAAAAAAATGATGCCATCATAATAGCATATTCACCTTTTCAACCTATAGAGGAAGCCAGCTCTATTATAAAAAGCTTTTATATCTATTTAGCCTTATTTGCTCTAGTCGTTATAATAGTACTTTCTATAATATATACCAATATAATCTCAAAGCCTTTAGTAAAAATCAATCAAGTTGCATTGAAATTAAGTAACCTTGATTTTTCTGAAACGTGTCCTATAGAAAGTGAAGATGAAATAGGAAATCTAGCTAAAACTTTAAATTTCTTATCTTTAAATCTTAATAATGCTTTGAAAGATTTAAATACAGCTAACTCAAATTTAAAGAAAGACATAGAAAATGAAAAGAAATTAGAAGCTATGCGTAAAGAGTTCGTAGCAAATGTTTCCCATGAATTAAAAACTCCTATAGCCTTAATTGAAGGTTATGCAGAAGGTATCAAAGATGGAATTGTGGAAGAAGGAGAAATCGATGATTATCTAGATGTAATAATAGATGAGTCTCATAAAATGAATTCCTTAGTTATGGATATGCTTGAACTTAGTAAGCTGGAATCTCCTAATTTCAAACTTAACTTAACAGATTTTTCTATAATATCTCTTATAAATAAATGCTGCAAAAATTTAGATCATTTTGTAGCAAAGAAAAATTTAAAAATAAATTATCTTAAAGACGACTTTTTAGTTGTTGGTGATGAATTTAGAATTAACGAAGTGATAACTAACCTTTTAACCAATGCAATAGAACATTCTAAAGATAATTCTTCAATAGATATAGTTATTGATGATTTAAAAGATACTGTCAAAGTAAATATAATAAATTATGGGAATTCCATTCCAAAAGAAGAGATGAAAAATATTTGGGACAAATTCTATAAAATTGACAAATCAAGAAATAGAATTTTAGGAGGCACAGGGCTTGGTCTTGCCATAGTAAAAAATATACTTGTGCTACACAAAAGCAGATTTGGAGTAAAAAACATATCAGATAAGATTTGTTTTTTCTTCACCTTAAATAAATCTTCAAAAGGAGAAAATCTTTAGATTTTCTCCTTTTTAATACATTCCGCCATCAACTGTTATAACTTGAGAATTTATGTATTCTGCGTCTTTTGAGCATAAAAAAGCCACTGCTTTTCCTATGTCCTCTCCTTTTCCAAACTCACCTACAGAGATTCCTTCCTTTAATTCATTTTTTTCTTCTTCACTAAGCCAGTTATTCATTCCTGTTTCTATCACACCAGGGGATATAGCATTTACTCTTATTCCATTTAAAGCCATTTCCTTTCCTAATGCCTTTGTGAAACTATTTATAGCTCCTTTAGATGCCGAATAAACTGCTTCACATGACCCACCTACATTTCCCCATATGGAAGATATATTAACTATTCTTCCGTATTTTTTTGTAACCATACATGGAAGCACACAATGACATGTATACATTACACCTTTTAAATTTACATTAATTAGATTGTCTATCTCCTCTAATTTTATATCCATAAATAAATTTCTTATGCTTATTCCTGCATTATTAACCAAGATGTCTATCTTGCCATAGTTATCAATAACCTTAGAAACTAAGCTTTTTACATCTGTATATTTAGAAACATCACCTTTAACGCCTATAGCATATCCACCAAAAGATTCTATAATCCTTATTGTTTCTTCACATCCCTCTCTATCTTTATTATAATTCACAGCTACCATAGCTCCTTCTTTAGCAAGTTCTATAGCTATGGCTCTTCCTATACCTTTTGACGCTCCGGTAACTAATGCCACATTTCCTTTTAATTTCATATTTCCTCCATTTAATACATGTATTTCTTTATATTTTTTTGCAATTATTATATAATTATTGTATTACATATTATTATATTAATCTATATATTGCAGCGAAAGAGAGTAGTATTATGAGACATCTATTTATTATAAACCCTTCATCGGGAAAAGGTAAAAGTTTATCATATATCCCACTTATACATGAACTATTTGATGATAAAAAAGATCAATATGTAATAGAAATAACGAAATATCCAGGACATGCTAGCGAAATAGTTGGACAGTACATTAAAGATGAAGATTTTTTTGTCTATGCTGTAGGAGGAGATGGAACTTTAAATGAAATAGCTAACATCTTGGTCAATACTAATAATGCTTTAGGAGTTATTCCTTGTGGTACAGGTAATGATTTTATAAGAAGTTTTATACATTCTAAAAACTACAAAAATATTCTTGAAAGAACAGTAAATGGAAAGATAGAAGTTATAGATACCGCTAAAGCAAATAATAGATATTTCGTAAATATTGCATCTATAGGATTCGATTCAAATGTAGTTTATAATGCCAGACTATTTAAAAAGAAAAAATTCATACCATCAAGTATGTCTTATTTATTGAGTTTATTCTATACTCCTTTTAAATTTAAAAGTATTCCAATGAATATAACCATTGATAATATAACAATAAAAAGCAATAATCTTTTATTTGCTGTATGCAACGGTTCATATTACGGAGGCGGAATACCTATAAGCCCTCATTCTTCTATGAATGATGGTATTTTAGACATATGTATGGTAAAATCCTGCCGTTTATTCAGGCTGCTGCGTTGCCTTCCAAAAGCATTATCAGCAAATCATACCAATATAGAAGAAGTATCTTTTTATAAAGGTAATAACATACACGTTCAAAGTAATTATGAATTTATTGTTCAAGCTGATGGTGAATTGACAACCTGTAATGATATGACCTTTGAATTCTATCCAAATTCTCTTAGAATTCTAAAACCTCAATAAAAACAAAGGATATGCCTAATTTGGTATATCCTTTGTTTTATCTTCATAGGACTTATCTACAGCTTTTAAGATTATTCCTTGTTCAAAGCCGCCTTTTAATTCTCTCTTCTTTTCTCGCTCTTTTTTCAAATCTTCCTCACTATATCCTTTTGCTTTTGCTATAGCAAATAATACTTCCATAATATCTGCTAGTTCTTCTAAGGATTCTGTTTCTATAAATTCATTTATTTCTTCTTTAAGCTTTTCTTTGAGAGCTCTAAAATAGCCAGTTCTGCTTATTTTTTCAGCTTCATATCTAAATCCTGATTCTTCTATGATGTTTGGTACTGCATCTCTAACCATCTTATTATATGGTTTCATAGTAACCACGCCTTTACTATAAATATTTATTACTTATAGTTTCTCACTTAAACCATATTCTATTCATTACAATAGTACACTTATCATCTAACAAACTCATATACTTTTCCTCCACATTTATGAATCAATTCATAGTCATGTGTAATAACTATAATAACTTTTCCTAAAGATTTCATCTCATAAAGATAGTCAATAATTTTCATCATCTTTCCTCTACAAAGACCACTGGTTGGCTCATCTAAAATTATTATAGGCTTATTTGATACCTTTGCAAGTCCAATTAGAAGTCTTTGCTTTTCTCCTCCCGATAAAATCTGAGGATGGAAATCTTTTTTATCATATAATTCTAACTCCTCTAAAACCCTTTTCTTTAAATCATCATTAGAACTTGCAATTGATATCTCTTGCCAAACCGACTCTGTAAAAAGCTGATAATTTACATCTTGCATTACCATAGAAATATATTCATAGTTTTTCTCTATTTTTTTACCTGCAAAAAAACTTCTTCCCTTTCCATTTAAAAGCCCAGATAATTTTTTTATAAATGTAGTTTTTCCAACTCCGTTTTCACCTATGATAAAATTAATTCCAGCCTGAAAAGATATGCTCATATCAAGAATCTTGTTTTTATCATAATACGCTAAAAACTTTTCACATTTCAATAATCCAGATTTATCTTTCTCCTCATCACCATGGTCTAGCCTTATTGTATTGAACTCTAAATTGCTCAAATCTTTCTTCACAATTTCTTTAAGTGTCCTCAACTCATATTTATCAGAAATATCTTCTAACAAAGACTTTTTTGAATCAACCACATTAAAAACATTCATATTATTATTATGCAAAACCACAAATTTACTCATGATATCTGTGAGATAATATAATCTATGTTCAGCAATAATGATTATTTTTCCCATAGATTTTAATTTGAGCAACGTATTTTTTAACAGTTCAATAGATTGTTTATCTAAAGAAGCTGATGGCTCATCAAAAAGATATATATTATTATCCATACATGCTACAGCTGTAATTGCAACAAGCTGTTTCTCTCCTCCTGAAAGAGTAAATATATTTTTATCAAGTAAATGAACTGTATTAAGCTTTGTTGTATATTCATCTATAGTTTCTAAGATTTTATCCTTTTTTATATTTCTATTTTCTAAAGCAAATGCAAGTTCATCTGTAGTATTGATACAGTAAAACTGTGTCTTAGGATTTTGAAACACAGTAGACACAAAGCGGCTTCTATTTGATATATTTTTTTCAAGTATCGATTCACCATCAAATTCTATGTCTCCACTTATTTGAACACCATCAGTTTCAAATAAGATTCCATTTATCGACTTTAATAAACTACTTTTCCCGCATCCAGATTTTCCACTAATGACAGCAATTTCTCCTCTTTGAACTTCCAAATTAGCTTTTTCAAAGATAGTTGCTTCTTTGTATCTTATTCCAAAATCCTTTATCTTAAGCATATTTCCCCCTTATATAAAATCCAATTAATAAGAACATAATCAAGAAAAATATATAATCTATCTCCTTTATCTTTGATGTAGAAATACTGCTTCTTTTAACGCCTATCTCCATGCCCCTTGTAAGAGCAGAAATTGCAACCTCATCAGCAGTACGTGTCAAACACATCAGTAAAGGGACTGTTCTATATTCAAATAATTTCAATGGATTCAAGATTAACCTTTTTGTTGTAAGTCCGTGCAAATACATTGCATCCTTGATTTGGCTGTAATCCTCTCTAAAAGTATAAAAGAATCTTGCCATTACAGTTATAGGAATAACAATTTGATCAGGTATTTTCATTTTTTTTAAAGAACAAACAAGTTCACTCATATCTGTTGACACCAAAGTATATTTACCCATCATAAGACCTGGAAGCATTCTTAAAAACAACATTGATATAAAAAGAAATAGAGATGTCAGTATACCTGTTGCATTATACAAGAAATACTTTTGAATAATGCTTGCTACAATAATAAAAATTCCTCCTTTTAATGCTTCCTTGTATCTTCTTTCAGAGATTAAAAGTACATAAGGCAATAGTGATGCTGCTACAGCTACAGCAAGATATTTTTGCTGTAAATTTCCAAGCAGTAAGGTGTATGATATAACAATAGTCATAAATAGCTTTGTTCTAAAGTCTAATCTCTGCCTCCATATAGCTATCACGTATTCTATACCTCCTTGATCATACCAGCTTTAACAAAGTGTTTCTTAAGAATCGAAATTCCAATAGTGCACCCAATATATACCCCAAGCATTCCAAAGATAGTTATAGGTACTAAAGACCAATTTGGTAGAACGCTCATCATTTTATTTGCATAGTCCTGACCATATCCCATCTGCAACATTTGTTCAATATATTTTTCTCTTGCAAAGAAAATGGGAATCCAGTTTCCGAGTCCAGAAAGAGATGCAACTACAAATGCAAGTCTTGCATGATTCGTACTGCTGTACCCTCCTTTTTTAAGTACAATCTCACCAAAAATGCTTCCAAAGATAGCTGTTACTAACATCCATGGTCCATGACCCGTTACTACAAATATAATTGCAATAATCATCTGCTCAATAAACAGCATTCCAGGCTTTTTTATCTTTGTTGAAAACAACATACTCACAGGTCCTGCAAATAATCCTGTAATAAACGGAACAATTGGCATCAGAATAGGAACGAAACCAATCATACCTCCAATAAAGGTAAATATAAATATTAAAATTGTAAACAATCCTATATTAATTAAATCTTTTACATTTAATTTTTTATTCATTATTTCCCTCCCCTAGTATTTAAATACTTCTGCTAACTTTGCTTTTTCTACCAAATTATTATAAGTTTTTGATATAGATATTAATTCTTTGTGATTTCCAAACGCTTCAACTTCTCCGTTATCAATAACGACTATTTTGTCTACATTTTCAATAGATTTAAGTCTATGTGAAATAATAATTACAGTTTTGTTTTTTGTTAATTCATTTAAACTTTCTTGTATTTTTTTCTCATTATCCACATCTAAAGAAGCAGCAATTTCATCTAAAATGATAATAGGAGCATTCTTTAAAAAAGCTCTAGCTATGGATATTCTTTGTCTTTCTCCCCCAGATAAAGTTGCCCCATTTTCCCCAATTACTGTATCATATCCATTTGGAAGCCTATTAATAAACTCTTCGCAATTTGCTAAACGCGCTGCTTCTTTCACTTCTTTATCTGTAGCTTTTTTATTTCCTATCCTGATATTTTCCTTTATTGATGTATTAAAAAGTGTTACATCCTGAAAGACTATAGATATTTTTTTAAATAATGATTTTGTAGAAATATCTTTGATATCTACTCCACCAATTGTTATTTTCCCACCATCATAATCGTAAAGTCTAGAAATTAAACGAAGAATACTTGTTTTACCACACCCTGACATGCCTACAAGAGCAGTTACCTCATTTTGATTCGCAGTAAAGCTTATATCTTTAAGAACTTTTGTATCATCATTATAAGTAAAAGATACATTTTTTAGTTCTATATCATAATCCATAATTTCTTTATCTTCTCCTTTTTGAATCTCTGTACTTCTTATTTCTTTAATGCGATTAATCATAGAATCAATATAATAAAGCTCTGCGATATTTTGGCTTACTCCATCTACACCTTCTTTAATTTTTATAGATGCTAAAATGTATCCAATAAGATATAAAATATTTATTTCTCCTTTTAAAAGCAATCCCATTCCAACCAATATTACAATTGCAAAAGCCACTTGAACAACAAGCCCAGACAAAAGTAGAGGAACAGCAGCTGTAAACTCAGCTTTTAAATGAATTTTTTCACCCTCTTCCATTTTTTTATATAGACTATTTTTTATATTTTTTGTTAAACCAAAACTCTTTATCTCTTGATGCAATTCAATTGCTTCTTGGAAACTATCCGAATTATCTCTAAGCTTCGTATAATATTTAACGTTTTCTCTTAATTGAATTTTTTTAGACCAAACAATCAATAAAAATCCTATTATAATTGGTAAAACAACAGACAAGCCTAACTTTAAATTTCCTTTTAATAAAAGAATAGATACAAGCGGAAAAAACATAAAGAAACCAATTGTCTTTGCTATTGCATGACTCATAGCGTGTTCAATAGCTGTAACATCAGCCATAATTGTCTGGGATAGATCAGATAAATTATGCTTAGAAAAATAAGAAAGCGGAAGCTTGCTCAAAGTATCTGCAATATCCATTCTTAAATTAGCACTCTCTTTATAGGTAGCATTATAAAGAGTATTATATTCTATCCTTAAAAGTAAATACATAAGAACAAGAATTATAATGGAAAAACTTATATAAAAGACATTGCTTTTTACATTTCCCAAAACAAGTTCATCAAATAAAATCATAAGAAGTATTGCTGGAATCATATTTACTATATATACAGAAAAGGATGCAAAACTCGCTTTCACTAAATCACTTGCACCTTTATCCGTTAGTGCAAAATATCTCTTAAACAAATTCTTCATAACACACCCTCCAATCGTTCGCTTCTGTATAAAGTTCTTGAAAATATTTATATTTGCTATCTTTTTTCATTAATTCAGCATCATTACCTATCTCTATAATTTTTCCTTTCTCCATTACCAGTATTTCATCAACTGCCCTAATGCTACTAAGTCTATGCGCAATCATAATCACGGTCTTCCCCTTAATAAGGTTTTTAAATGCTTTTTGTAATTCATGTTCATTTTCGGGATCAACTGCTGCACTAGCTTCATCCATTATGATGATATTTGCATTTTTTAAAATGGCTCTTGCAATAGCAATTCTTTGTTTTTCTCCTCCTGATAAAAACACCCCTTTTGTACCTATCACTGTCTGCTCTTTTAAAGGAAATTTTTTAATAAGCTCATCACAACCTGCAAGGTGAAGTGCTTCAATTACTTGCTCTTTTGTTGCATTAGGATTCGCTATTTGAACATTATCTAAAATACTCATTTTAAATAACTTGCTATCTTGGAATACAAAAGCAATACTTTTAGTTATAGCATCTTCACTATAACTTGAAAGGCTTTTACCCCCAATTTTTATATACCCACTATTAATCTTATAAAATCCTGATATTAATTTTGCTATAGTCGACTTTCCGCTTCCTGAGGCCCCAACCAATGCATAACTCTTATTTGCTTCAAGTTTGAAGCTAAGATTATCTAAAATCATTTCATCGCTGTATCCAAAACTAACATTTTCAAATTCTATATCGAAATTTTCAAATTTTTCTAACGTCCCAAATTCTAATTTATCTTTCTGCATATCTACAAAAATTTGCTCTAATTTTTCTACAGCAGATGTTCCCATATAGGCATACATAGAGACATACATGATTTTCATAAATCCACTAAATAATACCCCACCGAGGAATAAAACCATAATCAAATACACAGCTATTACTTTAGGGCTTGAGTGAATATCCATAAATAAAACTACAAATGGTATAAGAATAGTAATGGCTCCTAGAAAAATAATTTGAAATCTTACATATGGTTTTCTACAGCTCATAGAATAATCAAGAGCATATTTCGAATAATCCATAATAGCTTTGTGTAAAGCCTTAAATGAATTAACACTAGCACCAAAAATCTTAACAACTTGTATACCACGTACATACTCAACTGTTTCACTATTCATTTTTTCTAGTGCTGCTTGATAAATAGCCATGAAGTTTTTATCTCCTGACATCAAAATAATTTGCCCTGCTCCTGCTATGGTAAATAAAACTAAAGTTATTCCTACTTTTACATCAATCATAAACCCAACAGCAAGCACCAATATTGGTGTAAGTACTGCACCTGCATTATCCGGTATAAGGTGTGCAACAATACTATGTGTTTGCGCTGCATTGTCATCAATCAACTGCCTTGTTCTTCCCGATGAATTCAAATCAAAAAATTTAAAACTGGCATTCATAAGTCCATCAATACCCTTTTTTCTTAAGTTTGTTTCTAATCTAAAACCAAGAATATGAGTTAACAGTACAGATATCATATAAATAATAGATCCTACCACTAAGAGACCCGCTATTATAACTGCATAATGAAATGCATCCCCTGATTTATTCATAATTACAAGCTCTTTAAGAAATTCATACATATAATAATATGCTGATACTGTTACCACGGTAGAAACAGCTGTAAGTGCGATTGCCATATACGCTAACCACTTTTTTTTGGGTACATAATAGAGTAATTTTTTGTAGACCTTTAACATAAAATACCTCCCTTATATTATCTCATTTAGACACTGTTATTAATTTTTAAAAAATCATTTGATAATATCACCTCTATATTTATCCTTTTTTTAATAACATTTGTTTAAATTATTGTATCATCCGCTAAAATAAGATACAATAAAATACAGGTAATTATGTCTAATCGCATTATTGTCTAATCGAGATATTTGGAGGTTAATTCATGAATACATTTCAAGATTTTTTAGAAGAAATGGGATGGAAATCTTGTCCTAATTGCTGTAAATATTGCAAGGTTGGTAAGACTGTTTGCATACAAAATGAAGAATTTAATGGATTGTATTGGTATTATGAAACTGATCAATTTATTATTGATATTCACGATTTCTTTATAAAAAAAGAAAGGATGACTTATTCCTTTCCCGATATGAGTCACTTTATGTCATTCAGTTCGTCATACATTAAGTCAGCTAATGGGGAGTGCTTTAACCCTTATCAAACACTAACTGCAAATACCATGTTTGTTACAAATATGGATAAAACAAATTTCCGATTTCTTTTACACGCAAATTTCCCCTATTTAAGTGTAGGAGTTAACTTCAAAGATAAAATGATTAAAGACTATATTTCCTGCCACCTAAAAACATCCCACATGACCGTTTCCGATGTTTTCTTTGATACTAGAGAGCTTGTAACAAAACCTATGGAAAAGCTTGCAAATTCTATTCTAAATTGCAATATGAGTTCTCCTGCCGCAGAAATATTTCTTGAAGCAAAAGCTAAGGAATGGTTAAGTGTTACCCTTGATGCTTATTTGAATAAAGCAAAATCAAAGCAAATAACAAAATCAGATGAAAAAGCAATTGAGAATGTAGCAAATTATATTAATGATCATTATGCTTTGGATATTTCTCAAGAACTCCTAGAGAAAATTGCTATGATGAGCGGGACAAAATTAAAAAATGTATTTAAACAAAAATATCAAATGAGTATTACAGAATATGCTCAAAGAAAAAGAATGAATATTGCAGAAACTTTATTATCAACAACAGAGCTCGAAATAAAAGATATTGCCAAATCTGTTGGATATACCTCACATAGTAGATTTACTACTCTTTTTAAAAAGTATAAGGGCATATATCCTCGTGAAGTTAAAAAACTAAGTTCTGTAAACAGCAATACCATACATGTATGTCAAAATAATAATTTAGAAAAAATCTCTCACTGCAAATCTACATAGTCATATACCACTATCTAAGCTTATGACTTAATTAAGACAAGACTATTCATTGATTTGTGTAAATTTAGATATTAGTTCTTTTTCTTTATATCTAAAGCCTTCTTATGTACTAGCATAACCAGTAGTTTTCAATGCAATAAAAACAAAGGATATACCTTAATTTGGTATATCCTTTGTTTTACCTTTATATGATTTATCTACATAATTTAAGATTATTCTCTGCCTAAATCCGCCTTTTAATTTTCTCTTCTTTTTTCGCTCTTTTTTTAAATTTTTGGAGCTTTAAGAATTAACTTTAAAACTCTATCCAATGAATCTCCATTACCAATCCAAACATCCGGTTGAAATCCCTTACCTTCTTCAAAATCTTTATTAGCCGTAATGATATTTCCAAAACTAATATTTATATGTGAATTAGGTAGTTGACTTCTGATATATATATTTGAAAGTAGGCTACCTGAAGTATTTGTCCCAACCACTACAATATTTTCTAATGTTTTTAAATAACTTATAAATTCTTCTCCAGTAGATGCAACTTTATCATCTACAATCACAAAGATTTTTGTATCATTCTTATGCCTCTTTTCTTCAGTTTTAGAAATATACCATTTGTTACTATTGCTATTTGAGCGTTTCAATTCTTTATTATATTCATCTTTTAATTCTGTAGTGAGTTTATCGTAATCAATATTTTTTAATTCTATTGCAGATTTTGAAAATAATTCTATTGATTTATCCTTTGAGTCAACATCATGCATTCTACGCATGGTAACAATAGGTATGCCTTTTTCTTCATCATGTTCATAGCTATATTTATCATTATATGAATATGATGATGCAGAATCACATTTTTTTAACCGTACAAATTTTTCAATTTGATTATTCTTTTAGTTGAAATACAGTCAATTCTATTATTTCATCAATTTTCAACATTTGATTTTTATTTTATGCAGAAAGTATATCAATTAATTTTCTAAACACAAAAAATCGCCTTGATTATTCAAGGCGATTCAAAATTATTTATCTTATGTATAACATCTATAATATTCTAGCTAAAACTAAAAATTCTATTTATTTAATTTAAATGAACTCTTTAATGATACTATTCTATTAAATACTAATTTGTCTTCAGTTGTATATTTGGAATCTACATTAAAATATCCATGTCTAAAGAACTGGAATGCATCTCCCTTTTTAGCATCTTTCATTAAAGGCTCTACATATCCATGAAGTACATTTAAGGAATTTGGATTTATATTTTCTAAGAAATTTTTGTTTGCATCTTCATTTTCATCTAAAAGAAGAGGCTCATATAATCTAAATTCTGCCTCTACAGCAGTAGCCGCATTTATCCAGTGAATTGTACTCTTTACCTTTCTTCCTGTAAATCCTGAACCACTCTTAGTTTCAGGGTCATAAGTACAATGTATTTCCATTACCTTTCCATTTTCATCTTTTATAAAATCATTACACTTTACAAAATATGCTCCTTTAAGTCTTACTTCATTTCCTGGGAACAATCTGAAATACTTCTTAGGAGGTTCCTCCATAAAATCTTCTTGCTCTATATATATTTCTCTAGAAAATGGTACCAGTCTCTTTCCTTCTTCAGGCTTATCTGGATTGTTTTCTATTTCTAACATTTCAGTTTCTCCCTCTGGATAGTTAGTTATAACAACCTTTAGAGGATTTAAAACTGCCATAGTTCTAGGCGCTTCTTTATTTAGCTCTTCTCTTATAAAATAATCAAGCATTGAACTATCAACTACAGATGCAGCCTTTGCTACTCCTATTTCTTTGCAGAAGTTTCTTATAGCAACTGCTGGACATCCTTTTCTTCTAAGACCTGCTATAGTAGGCATTCTTGGATCATCCCATCCATCAACTACATTTTCATCTACAAGAAGCTTAAGTTTTCTCTTGCTCATAACAGTATTTGTCATGTTTAATCTTGCAAATTCTATCTGTTGAGGAACATTTTCCATCTCACACTCTCTTACAACCCAATCGTAAAGAGGTCTGTGATCTTCAAACTCAAGAGTACATATAGAGTGAGTTATACCTTCTATTGCATCCTCTAGTGGATGTGCAAAATCATACATAGGGTATATACACCATTTATTTCCTGTATTGTGATGCTCTGAATGGGCTATTCTATAAATTATAGGGTCCCTCATATTTATATTTGGTGATGTCATATCTATCTTAGCTCTTAAAACTTTTTCTCCATCTTTAAAATCACCATTTTTCATCTGATCAAATAAACTTAAGTTTTCTTCAACTGTTCTATTTCTGTATGGACTTTCTTTTCCTGGCTCTGTAAGTGTACCTCTGTACTCTTTTATTTCATCTCCTGTTAAATCGCACACATATGCCTTGCCCTTCTTTATAAGAAGTACAGCTTTCTCATACATGGTATCAAAATAATTAGAGGCAAAATATAAGTTTTCCCAATCGTAACCAAGCCATCTAACATCATTTTCTATGGATTCTACATATTCTGTATCTTCCTTAACTGGATTTGTGTCATCAAATCTTAAATTAGTCTTTCCTTTAAATTCGTCTGCAAGTTCAAAGTTTAAAACTATGGATTTTGCATGACCTATATGTAAATATCCATTAGGCTCAGGTGGAAAACGAGTTATTATCTCATTACGTTTGCCATTTTCTAAATCCTGTTTTACGATATTTTTTATAAAATTTGATGAATTATATTCCTCTGACATATTCTCATCCCTTTTCTAAGTAAATTATCATTTATCATAATATGTATTATATATCTATATATAAGTTATACATTCATGCATCTACATTTAAATATACCATAATTTATCCTTATTTTCTACTATATAGCCACAAACTGATTGGACTTTTCATCATATTTATATCCTATCTGACTAAATTTTTCATTGACTTTATCCAATTCTAAATCCATATAGCTGCAATAATCCTCTAATGTAGAAAATTCATCTCTAAGCTTCATATTTATAATGCTTAAAGCCATATAACTATCCATTTTTATAAAATCATTTTTTTCCATATTCATTCTCCTTTATGATTTTTTCATAGATCGCTTTTTTATTTTTAATTCTCTTCTTAATTATCTATATATATTAGCACATTCCCTTTACCATTGCATTGAAAAATTCATTAATTTAGTATATAATTCTAGAGATATTATAAATTGTACAATGGAGGAACTTATGAATAATTCAAATAAACCTTTGAAGTTTATATTATTAATTTTAACCATTTTACCATTGATTCTTCCTATATTAAATATATATTTGGGAATACTTATATCTGCAAATACACTGCCACATGAGGTTGTTTATTATGGAAGTACCTCTTTATTTACCTTAAGTTTAAAGATCTTCCTATTCTCATTAGCAGTAGATGCAGTTTTAAGCCTTATAGGTTTCAACTCTGACAGAAGAATAAATCTTATGATAGAAAAAAAATTTACGTCCATAGCTTTTGAGACAGCTGTTTCAGTATTTACTTTGACAGTAGGATATTCTTTAATAAGATCATTCGGACTTACAGATTTTGTTTTCTTTAGAGACGGACTAGCTCTTTTCATATTTATATCTGTATTGTTGGATTTAATATCTCTATTCTTTATAGGAATGTTCATTCACAAAAATGGTGGTCATGAAAATAAAGATGATTCTAATGAAAACTAACTCAATTAAAATAGGCTGATTAAAAAATCAGCCTATTTTATCGCTTAATATATTTATTTTGCAATTCCTATATCTCTTCTATAATATATGTTCTCAAATTTTACATTTTGAATATTGTTATAGCACATTTTTCTTGCCAAATCTAAAGTTTCTGCCTTTGATACTAATGCAAGTACTCTTCCACCACTAGTTAAAAGTCTATTACCTTCGTCCTTAACTCCAGCCATAAATACCTTACTTTCACCAATGTCCCCTATGGAAATTTCCTTGTTCTTTTCATAGCTTCCTGGATATCCCAAAGATGCTCCTATTACTACACAGGCAGATTTATTTTCCCATTGAACTTCTGCGTTTTTTAAATCTTTCTCTAAAGCCTTTTCTATAAGTTCCAAAAGATCACTTTTCATTAAAGAAAGTACGCCTTGAGTTTCTGGATCTCCCATTCTAACATTATATTCTAATAGATACACGCCCCTTTTGGTTATCATAAGACCGAAGAAGATTATCCCCACAAAATCCATCTTCTCTTTTTTAATTCCATTTAATGTAGGATTCATTATGTCCTTTTCGAAAATCTTCATTATATCGTCATTTACATAAGGATTAGGACATATTACGCCCATTCCACCTGTATTAGGTCCCTTATTATCATCAAGTATTTGTTTATGATCCTTTGCAGATATAAATGGAATTATAGTTTCCCCATCTGTTATAGACAATATAGATGCTTCTACTCCTTCTAGGAACTCTTCTACAACAATAGTTTTACCTGCTTCTTTAAAATTATCTGAAGTCATAAGTTCTTCTATTGCTGCTCTTCCTTCCTCCAAAGTATTGCAGATTATAACTCCTTTTCCCGCTGCTAGCCCATCTGCCTTTATTACAAGAGGAAATTCCCTGCCATCTATATATTCTAGAGCCTTATTTTCATCTGAAAACACTTCATATTCAGCAGTTTTCACCCCATACTTTTTCATAAACTCTTTTGAAAAAGCTTTACTGCCTTCTAATATAGCCCCTTCTTTGCTCGGTCCAAATATTCTCAGTCCATTTTCTTTAAATATATTTACAATACCTTTAGTTAATGGTTCTTCTGGTCCAACTACAGTAAGGTCAATGCTGTTTTCCTTTGCAAATTTAACTAATTCGTCCATTTCTGTTATATTTACATTTTTGCATTTATTTTCTCTAGAAGTCCCTCCATTACCTGGAGCACAGTATATAGTATTAACCTTTGGATTTTGAGCTAATTTCCAAGCTATAGCATGTTCTCTTCCTCCTGATCCTATTAAAAGTAAGTTCATCATCTATACTCCCTCTCTATACTAGTGTTTGAAATGTCTGAATCCTGTAAATACCATAGATATTCCATGCTCATTGCATGCATCTATAGATTCTTGATCTCTTAGCGATCCACCAGGTTGAATTATTGCCTTAATTCCATATTTAGCAGCTTCATCTACTACATCTCTAAATGGGAAGAAGGCATCTGATGCAAGAATTGTTGCTCCTTTTCCACGTTTTAAAGCATCTTCAGTAGGCCAAATTCTATTAACTTGTCCCCCTCCAATACCTAGTGCAACACCATCATGAGCAACTACTATTGCATTTGATTTCACATACTTAACTACTTTCATTCCAAAAATCAAATCTTTCATTTCTTCTTCAGTAGGCTGTTTCTCAGTTACTACTTTTATTTCATCTATAAGCTTATTATCTTCATCTTGAACTAACATTGCTCCATCAACAGTAACCATATATTGTTCTGCTTTTGGTACATTATTAAACTTAAGCACTCTTAAATTCTTTTTAGTCTTTAAAACTTCTAAAGCATCCTCATCATATTCTGGTGCTGCTATAACTTCTAAAAATATCTTAACCATTTCCTCTGCTGTTTTCTTATCTACCTTTTTATTAAAAGCAACTATGCCTCCAAAGATAGAAGTTGGGTCTACAGTATATGCTTTCATATATGCATCATAAGAAGTTTCACCTGTTGCAACACCACATGGTGTGTTATGTTTTAGAGCACAACATGCTGTTTCTTCAAACTCATTAACACATTTCCAAGCTATATCTACGTCTTTAAAATTATTATAAGATAGTTCCTTACCATTTAAAGTTTCAAATGTATTCATGGCTCCATCACAAGTTGCTAAACCATAAACAGCAGCACTTTGATGTGAATTTTCACCATATCTTAAACTTTGCATCTTTTTATAAGATACTGAAAGATATTCTGGGTACTCTTCATCTTCTAATAAGAAATTAGCAATAGCTCCATCATAAGCACTCATAAGATTGAATACCTTACCTGCTAGTTTCTTTTTAGTTCCGAAAGAAACTTCCCCCTCTGATTCTAATTCATTCCTCACTACTGAATAATCATTTTTATTAGAGATTACAACTACGTCTTGAAAATTCTTGGCAGCTGCTCTAAGCATGGTAGGGCCACCGATATCTATGAATTCAACCTTTTCTTCAAAAGACAAATCCTCTTTAACTTTTTCAAAGAAAGGATATAGATTTACTACAACATAATCTATTGTATGTATATCTCTTTCTTTTAAAGTATTCATATGCTCTTCATTATCTCTTATTGCAAGTATTCCAGCATGAACAAGTGGATGAAGAGTCTTTACTCTTCCATCTAGCATTTCTGGAAATTTAGTAACTTCATTTATTTCTATAACATTTAATCCATTTTCTTTTAAATATCTATAAGTTCCACCTGTCGATACTATCTCTACATCTTTAGATACCAAAAATTTAGCAAAATCCAATATTCCTTCTTTGTCAAACACACTTATTAATGCTCTTTTTTTCATAAGGAATCCTCCTTTTATTCTTCTATATTTACTCTTCCGTCAATTATTTTTACTTTTCCTTCGCTTATAAGCTTTATAGACTTACTAAGAATCATATGTTCTTTTTCTAGCACTCTCTTTTGAAGCTTTTGAGAATCATCACTGAAATAAACAGGAACTGTTTCTTGAGTAAGTATAGCTCCTCCATCTACTTCAGAATTTACAAAGTGAACCGTACAGCCTGAAACCTTAACTCCGCTTTTTATTACAGCTTCATGAACTTTTATGCCGTACATTCCTGGTCCACAAAATGCTGGAATAAGTGATGGATGAATATTTATTATTTTATTTTTAAATTCATCTAATATTTCTCCATCTAATATGGAAAGAAATCCAGCAAGTACTATTAAATCTACTTTTCCTCTAGTCAATTCTAAGATTTTATATGAAAAATCGTCTTTATAATCTTTTTTACTTACAACATATGTCTTTATACCGTTTTTTTCAGCTCTTTCTAAGGCATAAATTCCTTCTTTGCTTCCTATAACCATTTCTATACGGGCATCTATATATTTTGAATTTATAGCATCTATTATAGATTGAAGGTTTGTCCCACCTCCCGAAACTAATACTGCTATTTTAAACATACGCCCTCCTCACCACAGGTTATATATCCGATTTCGTAAGCTTTTTCTCCCATGGCTTGTAGCTCAGCTAAAACTTCGTCTTTTATGCTCTTATCAATACATACCATAAATCCTATACCCATATTGAAAGTATTGTACATATGATCTTTTTCAACACCCAAGTTCATCATGTATTTGAATATTTCTGGTATTTCATATGAATCTTTTAAGATCACTGCTGTCTTATTCTTTGGAAGCATTCTTGGAACATTTTCTATAAATCCGCCTCCAGTTATATGACACATAGCTTTAATTTTAAATTTTTCCATAAGCTTTTGAATTGGTTTTACATATATTCTAGTTGGTGTAAGAAGGATTTCTCCTAATGTTTTATCACCAAGCTTTTCATCTAAATCAGTTACAATCTTTCTAACTAATGAATATCCATTGGAGTGTACTCCTGAAGATGGGAGTCCTATTATTACATCTCCCTCTTCTACCTCATGACCATCTATTATTTTATCTTTGTCAACTATCCCTACTGAAAAACCTGCAATATCATATTCTCCCTCTGGATAAAATCCTGGCATTTCTGCGGTCTCTCCCCCAACTAAAGCTGAGCCACTTTGAAGACATCCATCAGCTACCCCTTTAACAATATCGGATGCTACATTAGCTTCAAGTTTTCCGCAAGCTATATAGTCTAGAAAGAATAGAGGCTGTGCACCATGACATAATATATCATTTACACACATAGCAACACAATCTATTCCAACTGTATCGTATTTATTCATTTTAAATGCTATTTCCAGCTTAGTTCCAACACCATCAGTTCCTGATATAAGAACAGGTTTTTTATATCCTTCTGGAAGCTCCATCATAGCTCCAAAAGAACCTATATGATTTAATACTAAAGGATTCATTGTACTTTTTGCATATCCTTTTATCAGATCAACAGCTCTGTAACCTTCTTCTATATTAACTCCAGCGTCTTTATATGTTATCATAATAAAACTCCTTACTTATTAATCTATACTAGCTTCAAAAGGTGGTGCCACAGGGTATTCTCCATCAAAACATCCTAAGCAGAATCCTGATTCCTTATTAAATGCCTTTAGAATTCCTTCTATACTTAAATATCCTACTGTATCTGCTCCAATTATTTCTGCAATTTCATTTATTGAATTATTTGCTCCTATAAGCTGACTTCTATAAGGAGTATCAATTCCAAAGTAACATGGATACTTAACTACTGGAGATGAAATTCTAAAATGAACTTCTTTAGCTCCGGCTTTTCTAAGAAGCTGAACTAGTTTTTTAGATGTTGTACCTCTAACTATAGAATCATCAATTAAAACTACTCTTTTACCCTGTACTACTGACTTTAATGGATTAAGCTTTAAAGCTACTGCCATTTCTCTCATTTCTTGAGTTGGTGCAATAAATGTTCGTCCAACATACTTATTTTTTACAAAAGCAGTTTCATAAGGTATATTTGCAGCCTTTGCATAACCTACTGCAGCTGGTATTCCTGAATCCGGAACACCAACAACTATATCTGCATCTATTGGAGACTCCTCATATAAAATTGCTCCAGCTCTTACCCTTGATTCATATACATTTATTCCATCTATTATGCTGTCAGGTCTTGCAAAATAAATGTATTCAAATGCACAAGTTCCACAAGGTGCCTTTTCTACCGGATTAATACTCTTTATACCATTCTTATCAATGATTACTATTTCCCCTGGATTTACATCTCGTACAAATTCACCACCAATTGCATCTAAAGCACAGCTTTCTGATGACAAAATATAACTATTTTTAACTTTTCCTATGCAAAGAGGTCTTATTCCATTAGTGTCTCTAACCCCTATAAGCTTATCCTTTGTTAAAATAACTATGGCAAAGGAGCCTTTTACAACCTGCATTGCATTAAATATAGCTTTATCTATCCCTTTATTAGCATATCTAGCTATAAGTCCTAAGATAACTTCTGAATCAGTTGTGCTTTGAAAAATAAATCCGCATTCTTGTAGAAGATCTCTTAATGTGTCTGCATTAGTTAAATTCCCATTATGTGCTATGGCCATTGAGCCAAGTTTACCATGAGTTAAAAGCGGTTGTGCATTACACTTAAGACTGTCACCAGCTGTAGAATATCTTACATGTCCTATAGCAGCACTACCTGTTAATTCATCGAGTATCTCTTCATCAAATACTTCTGTTACAAGTCCCATATCTTTATAAGAATGTATTTCTCCATCTCTAGCTACAGCAATACCAGCACTTTCTTGTCCTCTGTGTTGAAGAGCATAAAGTCCATAATAAGTCATCTTAGATACTGGAAGATCATCATTGGATAGCACTCCAAATACCCCACACTCTTCCTTTAACTTATCCTCTTCTAAATTTATTAACTCCCATGTCATATATTAACCCTACCTTTATTTTTGTATTCTACTGAATATTTCCTTATAAGCTTCCTCTACATTTCCTAAGTCTCTTCTAAATCTGTCCTTATCTAACTTTTCTCCTGTTTCAGAGTCCCACAATCTACATGTATCTGGAGATATCTCATCTGCCAAATATATTTCACCCTTTAGTCTACCAAATTCAATCTTAAAGTCAACTAATGTAACTCCTTGCGCTGCAAAGAATTCTTTTAAAAGATTATTGATTTTGTCAGTCATAAAATATATTTCTTTTAGCTCTTCAAAAGTTGTAAGTCCTAATGCAACTGCATGATAATCATTTATTAGTGGATCTCCTAACTCATCATTCTTATAGCTTGTTTCAAAAACGGTAGTCTTTAAAGCTGTACCTTCTGGAACACCCAATCTCTTTGACATTGATCCTGCTGCTATATTTCTAACTATAACTTCTAGTGGAACTATTTCAACTCTCTTACATAACTGTTCTCTGTCATTCAATTTTTCTATAAAGTGAGTTCTTATTCCATTTTCTTTTAACATTTCAAATATTATTGATGTTATACTGTTATTTAGAACACCCTTATTAGATATTTGGCCTTTCTTTTCGCCATTGAATGCTGTAGCATCATCTTTGTAGTAAACTATAACTTCATCAGCCTTATCTGTAGCATAAACTTTCTTTGCTTTTCCTTCATATAACATTTCTTTTTTCATATTTAATACCTCCAAAATTTATAATTCTATTTCCCCATTGTTTTCTAAAAAAGTTTTCTTCATTTCTGTTCTAAAAGTTACTAGTCTTTCTTTTAATTCTGAATATTTTATAGCAAGCATTTCTACTGCTAGAACTCCCGCATTATAACTGTTATCAATTCCAACTGTTGCTACTGGTATTGATTTAGGCATTTGTACAATTGAATATAAAGAATCTACTCCTTCTAATGCTCCGTTTATAGGAACTCCTATAACCGGAAGTATTGTTTGAGATGCTATAACACCTGGAAGATGAGCTGCGAGTCCTGCTCCTGCGATTATAACTTCAAATCCATCTTTTTCTAAAGTATTCAAAGTAGCTGTTAATGCTTCTGGCACTCTATGTGCTGACAATACAAAGGCCTTATATTCCACCCCGAATTCTTTTAAAGCTTTTGCAGCCCCATTCATTTTTTCTGTATCTGACTTACTACCAAAAATTATTGCAACCTTCATAATTGACCTCCTAAATCTATTTAGTAAAGTAATTTACTCCTGATAAGAATATCTTTGATTCATAGTCTCCTGGAATGTTTTTGTATAATCCATAACCAGATCTCTCATTATGTCCCATTTTTCCAAGGATTCTTCCATCTAAACTTGTTATGCCTTCAATTGCATAAATCGAACCATTAGGATTGTATGGCATCTCTTGTGCTACATTACCATTTAAATCCACATATTGAGTAGCTACTTGTCCATTTTTTATTAATTCATTAAGCATTTCTTCTGAAGCTACAAATCTTCCCTCTCCATGAGATATTGCTACAGAATTTATGTGACCTAGTTCTACTTCATTAAACCAAGGAGAAACCTTAGAGACCACTTTAGTATTAACTATAGAACTCATATGTCTTCCTATATTATTAAATGTTAATGTTGGTGCACTTTCATCAATATCTCTTATATCTCCATAAGGTAAAAGTCCAACTTTTATAAGTGCTTGGAATCCATTGCATATCCCAAGGATTAATCCATCTCTATTATTAATCAAATCTAATATTTCCTCTTTTATAGCTGGATTTTTAAGAACATTTGCTATAAATTTCCCCGAACCATCTGGTTCATCTCCAGCACTAAATCCACCAGGAAGCATAAGTATTTGACTGTTTTTAATAGCTTTTCTTAAAGCTTCTATAGATTCCTGCCATTGATTTTCTTTTATATTTTTAAATATTAGTATTTCTGCTTCTCCACCAACCTTTTCAAAAGCTCTTTTACTGTCCTCTTCACAGTTTGTTCCTGGGAATGCTGGTATTATTATTTTTGGTGAAGCTTTCTTTAATCCTAGATAAGTTTTCTTTTGACCAATTTGACTTTTTATTTCTTTGGCTTCAACTTTTACATTATCCTTTGCTGGGAAGATACTATTTAGAGGTTTTTCCCAACAAGCTATAAGTTCATCTAATGTTAATTTTAAATCTTTATATGTTATTTCTGCTTTATGTGTAGTTTCTGCGATTATTTCTAATTCTAGACCTTCATCCTTATTATTCTCTAATTCTACTAAGAAACATCCATATGCCTCTTTAAATAATTCTTTTTCATCTAAATTACTATGGATTGAAACGCCAATTTTATTTCCAAAAGCCATCTTAGAAAGACCCTCTGCAATTCCACCTTCTTTTAAGGTCATAGCACTTATGACAGTTTTGTTATCTATAAGCTTTTTAAGAAGTTCTAAGTTCTTTCTAAGTTCTTGGAAATCTATTATTCCTTCTGAGTCTTTTTTAGTCTTTATTAGGGCAATCTTTGAATTTGTACTTTTTAGTTCTTGAGAAACTACATTATCTACATTTTCTAAAGCTACTGCAAAAGATATTAAAGTTGGTGGAACATCTATATCTTCAAAAGTTCCTGACATACTATCCTTTCCTCCAATAGCTCCAAGACCAAGCTCTAATTGAGCTTTTAATGCACCAAGTAATGCCGCAAAAGGCTTGCCCCATCTAGTTTCATCACTACCTAATCTTTCAAAGTACTCTTGAAAACTCAAATATGCTTTCTTGTAGTCTCCTCCTAAAGCTGCTATTTTACATACACTTTCAACTACACTGTAAAGTGCTCCATGATATGGACTCCATTTAGATATATATGGATTAAATCCATAAGTCATAATAGATGCTGTATGGCTTTCACCTCTAGTTACTGGCACTTTTATTGCAAGTCCTTGTGATGGAGTTAATCTATGCTTTCCTCCAAATGGCATAAGCACTGTTCTTGCTCCTATAGTTGAGTCAAAATTTTCAACCAATCCCTTTTGACTGCATACATTTAAATCCTCTAAAAGGTTTGTCCATCTTTCTTTAATAGAAAGTTTTTCTGATTCCTTATTGAAAAACCTTATTTGAGAAGGAACTTTAACCTTAACCTTTGTATATGATTTTGCTCCATTTGTATTTAAAAAATTTCTATTTAAACTTACTATAGTTTTTCCTCTCCATGTCATAGTAAGAGTATTATCGCTAGTAACATCTGCTATTTTTGTACATTCAAGATTTTCTTCTAATGCTAAGTTTATAAATCTCTCAGCATCTTTTCCTTCAACAACCACAGCCATTCTTTCTTGTGATTCTGATATAGCAAGTTCTGTTCCATCAAGGCCCTCATATTTTTTAGGAACTGCATCTAGGTTTATTACAAGTCCATCACAAAGTTCCCCAACGGCTACTGATACGCCACCTGCTCCAAAGTCATTACATCTTTTTATCATTAATGAAGCTTCTTTATTTTTGAAAAATCTTTGTATCTTTCTTTCTTCAACTGGATTTCCCTTTTGAACTTCTGCACCACATAAATTTATAGATTCAGTGCTATGTTCCTTAGAGGATCCTGTAGCTCCACCGCAGCCGTCTCTTCCAGTTCTTCCACCTAATAAAAGTACTACATCTCCCTCTACAGGTTCTTCACGTCTCACGTTTTCTCTAGGTGCTACTCCAATAACTGCTCCTACTTCCATTCTCTTTGCTACATAGTCTTCATGATATATCTCAGATACTTCGCCTGTTGTTAAACCAATTTGATTTCCATAGGAAGAATATCCTTTAGCTGCTCCCTTAGTTATAACTCTTTGCGGAAGCTTTCCATCTAAAGTTTCAGAAATAGCTTTTCTTGGATCTGCGCTTCCTGTAACTCTCATGGCTCCATATACATAAGCTCTTCCTGATAACGGATCTCTTATAGCTCCTCCAAGACAAGTAGCTGCTCCTCCAAATGGTTCTATTTCTGTAGGATGGTTATGTGTTTCATTTTTAAATAATATTAAACTGTCTTCTATCTCTTCGCTGCTTTCAATTTTTGCTTTTATCGTACATGCATTTATCTCTTCGGATTCATCTAAATCTTTTAGATATCCTTTAGCTTTAAGTTCTTTAACTCCAATAGTCGCTATGTCCATTAATGTAACATCTTTATGTTCACGTCCCAAATCTTTTCTTATATCTTTATATTTATTAAAAGTATCTATCAAATCTTTTGTGCTTGATTCGTCTTCTATTTCGACATTTTCTATTATCGTTGAGAATGTTGTATGTCTGCAGTGATCAGACCAGTAAGTATCTAAAACTAAAATTTCTGTCTTTGTAGGATTTCTTTTTTCGTTTATAAAGTACTCTTGACACAATTTAAAATCTTCAAAAGTCATTGAAAGAGACATAGTGTCATAAACTTTTTTTAATTCTGACAAATCCATATCTATTAATCCTTCTATAATCTCTACATCTTGAGGTTCATTCATTGAATCATCTACTTCACTGCTGAATATATCTGTCTCTCTTGAATCAACAGGATTTATGTAAAATTTCTTTATCTTATTTAAATCATCTTCATCTATATTTCCTAAAACAGCTACAACTTTAGCACATTTAACTTTTGATTTTTCTCCCTCTGATAAAAGCTCCATACACTGCTCAGCAGCATTAGCTCTTTGATCAAATTGTCCTGGAACAAATTCAACAGCAAAAGCTTTAAATCCATCTAAATCTATATTGTCTTCATATACCATGTCCACATTTTTTTCTGAAAATATAGCATTTTTGAAGCTTTCATACAATTTTTCATCTCTCATGCCTTGAATTATATATTTATTAATTATCCTTACTTTTTCTAATCCTTTTATATTTAAAACTTCTTTAAATTCGTTTAAAAGTCCATGACTCTCTACATCAAATCCATTTTTCTTTTCAACAAATAAAACCTTATTATTCATACTTACCTACCTTCCCAACTTATAAAATTCATAAAAAATAACCAAGAGATATGGTATCCCTTGGTTAAAGCACATCAAACTTACCCCATAGAATATCCATAGATAGGAAATTTACGGTTCCCTCGTAGAAACTTCTCAACCTTATTATGAGAATTATATAGATATTAATTTCTTTATCTTCAAAATACCATTCTGCAGAATATTTGTCAACATTATTTCGTTTTTTTAACATATAATTCGTACATATACGAATTATATGTTTTAAATTTCTTTCATTACTTCGTAATTTGTACAAAAAAACGCTGCTAATTAAATTATAGCAGCAAAGAATAAAATAAATATCCCTACGTAGCCATTAAGGCTATTATTATTTTATCCTCATATATAGAGATTTATTCCTTTCTTATAAAATGTACTATAAAATTAATTTTCTAGTTTATTGAATATTATATTTTATATTAACTATGTTTCACTTTTTATACAGTTAATTATATAATAAAATAAGATTATATACACAAACTAAAGTAGACATTTATTAATAGTTGAGGTGATTTTATGAAATACGTAAAAGTTGGAGCAGCATGTCCTGTAACTACAATAGCAAATATCGATGAAAATATAAAAAATATAAAGCATTGCATTAATGAAGCAAAGAAAGAAAGTTGTAAAGTCTTAGTGTTTCCTGAACTTTCTATAACTTCTTATAGTTGTGGCGATCTTTTCAATCAAACTACTCTTATATCTAAATCTCTAAATGGTTTAAAAGATTTATGCCATTACTCTGAGAATTTAGATATGGTAATAGCAGTAGGTTGTCCTATAATTGATGATTATACTATGTACAATTGTGCAGTTATAATATTTAACGGCTCTATATTAGGAATAATGCCAAAATCTTATCTTCCTAACTACTCAGAATTCTATGAAAAAAGGTGGTTTACTGAAGGAATAAATATAAAAAATTCTTACTTAAATTTAGGCTTTCAAAACGACATACCTTTTGGAACCAATTTAATTTTCTCAGATGGAGCATTAAAGTTATCTTTTGAAACTTGCGAAGATTTATGGGCTCCTATATCGCCAAGTTCTTATTTGACTTTAAGCGGTGCTAACGTTATTGGAAATTTATCTGCTTCAAATGAACTTGTAAGTAAGCAAGGTTATAGGAAAAGCCTGTTAAAAAGCCAGAGTGCTAAAACCATAAGCGCATACATATATGCTTCTGCTGGAGTGTTTGAATCAACAACCGATGTACTATTTAGCGGCTATTTGTCGGTATTAGAAAATGGTTCTATAATTAAGGAAAATAAAAGATTTCAAAGAGAAAATGAAGTCATATGTTCTGTAATAGACCTAGAAAAACTAGAGATGGAAAGAGTAAAAAATGTTACCTTTAGAGATAGTGCTAAGTTGATAAAAGACTTCTCAGCAAAAATCATAAACTTTAATTTTTCTAATGACTCTTATGGTGAATTTGACAGATATGTAGATCCTCTTCCATTTGTTCCATCAAACGAAGAAGAACGTGAAAAGAGATGCAAAGAAATATTCAGTATTCAATGCAACGCTTTAGCAAAGCGACTTACACATACTCATATAGATAAAGCAGTAATTGGAATTTCTGGAGGCTTAGACTCCACTCTTGCCCTATTAGTAGTTATAAAAACTTTTGATTTATTAAATATTCCAAGAAAAAATATAACAACAATAACTCTTCCTGGTTTCGGTACTACTGATAGGACATATCATAATGCTGTAAATTTATGCAAAGAATTTGGATGTTCTTTTAGAGAAATAAATATAGTTGAAGCAGCCTTAAAGCACTTCCAAGATATAGGTCATGATCCATCAATTCATGATGTTACGTACGAAAATGTTCAGGCTAGAGAAAGAACTCAAATTTTAATGGATATATCTAACAAAATAGGCGGTTTAACAATAGGAACTGGTGATTTATCAGAACTTGCTCTTGGATGGGCTACTTTCAATGGAGATCATATGTCTATGTACTCTGTAAATTGCTCTATTCCTAAAACTTTGGTTAGATATTTAGTAGATTATGTTGCTGATCATGAAGTATCATCTGAAATTTCGTATATTTTAAAAGATATATTAGATACACCAGTAAGTCCTGAGCTTCTCCCTAAAGATGAAAATGGAAATATAGCTCAAAAAACTGAGGATATAGTTGGACCTTATGAGCTACATGATTTCTTCCTATATCATTTTATAAAAGAAGGTGCTTCTTATGATAAACTTTTATTTTTAGCTAAAGTGGCATTTAAAGATATATATGATGAAGAAACCATTGAAAAGTGGCTTATTAAATTTATAAAGAGATTTTTCACTCAGCAGTTTAAGCGTTCTACCCTTCCTGATGGTCCAAAGGTTGGTTCTATAAGCCTTTCCCCACGTGGAGACTGGAGAATGCCATCAGATGCAAGTTATGAAAGTTTCTTAAAATAAATTTATAAAAATCTGCCTCCATTTTCTTAATTGATCAAGAGGCAGATTTTTATTGATATTGATGAAATTATATAAGGAGTGTTAATAATGAAAAATCTTATTGAAATGTTTTTTACATTTTTTAAAATAGGTGCATTTACTTTTGGTGGTGGATATGCGATGATTCCTCTTATCGAAAGAGAAGTGGTATCATCGAAACATTGGATAGGAAAAGATGAATTCACCGATATAATCGTAATTTCTCAAAGCTTTCCTGGCGCTATGGCAGTAAACACGTCTATCTTTATTGGTTATAAAATAAGCGGATTTAAAGGAGCTGTGGTTGCCCTTCTTGGCACTATACTGCCTTCTTTCTTTATAATACTTATAATAGCTGCATTCTTCATGCAGTTTAGAGATTATGAAATAATAAACAAAGCCTTTCTTGGAATAGGAGCAGCTGTTCCTGTCCTTGTACTTATAGCCGTACAAAGCTTATCTAAATCAGTAGAAAAAAACACTCGAAACATAATTATAGTAATTGCTTCTGTTATTGCAATATCTTTATTTAATATTCATCCCATAATAGTTATCTTAGTTTCAGCAGTATATGGAATAATATCTTTTAGAAAGGTGGTTGAGTAATGAAACAGCTTATAGAACTTTTTTTAGCCTTTTTAAAGATAGGTGCTTTTAGTTTTGGTGGCGGTTATGCTATGCTTCCACTTATAGAGCGTGAAATAGTTAATAATAATAATTGGATAAACAGCTCAGAATTTATAGATATTATAGGAATCTCTCAAATGACTCCTGGTCCTATTGCTATAAATTCAGCAACTTTCGTAGGATACAAAATAAATGGAGTTTTAGGAAGTATATTTGCAACCTTAGGTGTTATTTTCTTTTCATTCATTCTCGTTTCCATAGCCACAAAATATATAATTAAATTTAAAAATTCTGAATTGCTGAAATCAGCACTGTTAGGCATGAGGCCAGCTCTTATAGGACTTATAATAAGCGCATTTTTATCCCTAGCTAAAGATTCCTATTTAGATGTTAAATCCGTTATAATTGGAGCTTTTATATTGCTTTTAAGTTTAAAGAGTAAAATTCACCCTATTCTTATTATTTGTATTGCAGCTGTCTGTGGCATTTTACTTTATAGTGTATAATTTTTCTTGACATTTGTTGCTAATATAAATATACTAATATTAATAAGTGAATATTTTTTTCATAAGGGAGTAACTTACAGAATTGTATTCTGTTACATTGCCAACACACGATGTATTATATTCATCTGGTTTTGTATGAAATAGTAAGACTTATGTATAACAAGGACAAGTTCAAGTTATACGTAAGTCTTTTATTTATATATACATAATATTTTAGCCTATGAAAGTTACGAAAGGAGTTTAACTATGTGGTTTTCAAAAACATCCAATGAAATTATTCAACAATTAAACACAGATCTTAATGAAGGACTCTCATCAGAAGAAGCAGCAAAACGCTTAAATGAATTTGGTGCTAATAAATTGAAAGCAAAGCCTAAAAAAACAATATTACAGCTTTTCTTTGCTCAAATAAATGATATATTGATTTATATTCTTCTAGGAGCCGCAGTGCTTTCTGCTATTATGAAAGATTATAATGAAGCAATCATAATTCTTATAGTAGTACTTATAAATGCTGTGGTTGGAGTAGTTCAAGAATCTAAAGCCGAAAAAGCATTAGAGGCATTAAAGAAACTATCCACTCCTAAAGCAGTAGTTAAAAGAGATGGAGAATTAAAGGAAATACCTTCTGAAGAAGTGGTTCCTGGAGACATAATAATTTTAGACGCTGGTAGATATGTTCCAGCAGACCTTAGACTTATTGAAACTGCTAATTTAAAAATCGAGGAATCTGCCTTAACTGGTGAATCGGTACCTTCTGAAAAAGATGGAAGCAAAGCTTTCCCTGATGAAGAAGTACCTCTAGGTGATCAAATCAATATGGCCTTCTCATCTACCCTTGCAACTTATGGAAGAGGTATTGGTATTGCTGTAGAAACTGGAATGAACACTCAAATAGGTAAAATTGCAAAAATGCTTGATGACACAGAAAATGAAATGACACCTCTTCAAAAGAAGTTAGCTGAACTAGGTAAGTATTTAGGAATAGGTGCTATAGCAATATGTGTAATAATGTTTATAGTTGGTATAATTCAAGGACAAGATATATTTGATATGCTATTAACAGCTATAAGTCTTGCAGTTGCTGCAATTCCTGAAGGTCTAGCAGCTATAGTTGCTATCGTTCTTGCTATGGGAGTTCAAAGAATGATTAAAGAAAATGCTATAGTAAGAAAACTTCCAGCTGTAGAAACTTTAGGTGCTGTTAATGTAGTATGTTCAGATAAAACTGGAACACTTACTCAAAACAAAATGACAGTTACTAAATTTTATAGTAATTCAAACTTAAAATCTATTGATGATTTAGATATAAATGATCCATCTGAAAAAATGCTTCTTGAAAACTTAGTTTTATGTAATGATGCTACTTATTCTGAAGCTTCTCAAACAGGTGATCCTACTGAAATAGCTTTATTAGTAGCTGGCGCAAAATATGATCTTATTAAAGAATCTCTTCAATCAAACCATGCGAGATGCAATGAAGCACCTTTTGACTCAGATAGAAAGCTTATGTCTACAGTAAACTACTATGGCGATAATTCTTACAGAGTATACACTAAGGGTGCTATAGATAATATATTAAAAATATGTAAGGGAGCTTATATAAATGGCGAAATAGTTCCTATGACAGAAGATCTTGAGGAAGAAATAATGAAAGCCTCAAATTCAATGTCTGATGAAGCTTTAAGAGTTTTAGGAGCTGCTTACAAAGAAATTTCCTCATATTCTGGAACTGTAGATGATTTTGAAAAAGATCTTATATTTGTAGGTCTTGTTGGAATGATAGACCCTCCAAGATTAGAAGTTAAAGACTCTATAGGAGTATGTAAACATGCTGGAATAAAAACTATAATGATAACTGGAGACCATAAAAAGACTGCATTTGCAATAGCAAAAGAACTTAATATAGCAGAAAATGAATCTCAAACTATTTCCGGAGCTGAGCTAGACAAGCTTAGCGATGACGAATTATCCACTAAAATAGATGATTTAAGAGTATTCGCTAGAGTTTCACCTGAACATAAAGTTAAAATAGTAAAAGCTTTTAAATCAAAAGGAAATATAGTATCCATGACTGGTGATGGTGTAAATGATGCTCCATCATTAAAAACAGCTGATATAGGTGTAGCAATGGGTATCACTGGAACAGACGTTGCTAAAGGCGCTGCTGACATGGTTCTTACTGATGATAATTTCTCTACTATAGTATCTGCTATAGAAGAAGGTAGAAATATTTTTAACAATATCAAGAAGTCAATTATCTTCCTTCTTTCTTGTAACCTTGGAGAAATATTTGCATTATTTATTGCTATACTACTAGGATGGGATGCTCCACTTAGACCAATCCATATATTATGGGTAAATCTTATAACAGATACACTACCTGCATTATCTCTTGGAGTTGACCCTGGTGATAAAAATGTAATGGATAATAAGCCTAGAGATCCAAAGGAAAGTTTATTCAAGCATGATGGCGTATTTATGGTTATTAATGGTATATTTATAGGTGCTTTAACACTAATTGCTTATCAAATTGGATTACAGAAATATGGCAGTGTAGTACATGCTCAAACAATGGCTTTCGTTGTTTTAAGTGTTTCTCAATTGTTCCATGCACTAAACTTAAGACACCCTAAAAAGTCAATATTCCAAGTTGGATTATTCACTAATAAGTATTTAATATTCTCAATTATAATTGGTGTATTCTTACAAGATATAATCATAACTGTTCCTTTCTTAAGAACAGTATTTGATGTATTCGACTTAACTATAAACGATTGGATGATAGTTTCATTATTTGCAATATCACCTCTTGTACTAAATGAAATTGCAAAAATATTTAAGAGAAGAAAAGACGCTTAAAGACTAAAATAACACCCTTAATGGGAAGCAGTGACTTAAGAAAACAATTTACTGGAAAATCGGTGTAGTGTTATGCTATTCCGATTTTCTTCGTTTTATGGGCTTATTGACTTATACGCATAATACTTTGCTTGGATTTTACAGTCTTTAATTTTTCTTTGATATAGTGCATAATACAAGTTTCTTAGAGCTAATACTGATTATTAGATAAAAACTATTAAAAATAAATATAGCCCTGTATAGAATACAGAGCTACATCTACTTTTAACACATTTATCTACCTTAATACTTGATTGAACACATTATCTAATCTTAATCTTAATACCCTATCTCTAATCTCATCTACATTTGTTGTATAAAGTCCTTTCTCTTGCATTCTCTTAAAATATGATGCTCCTGCAAATGTATATCTAGTCTTTCTATCTAATTCATCTTCTAATTTTTCATTTGCATATGCAATAATATCACCTATGGCAAGGCTTCTAGGCAATATCATCAAAGGTAATCCCATAGCTTGCCTTACTGCATTGTGTCCAGCCAATGATCCAGTACATATAGCTTCAGTATGCCCAACAAATAATCCTGACTTTTCTCCACCACAAAATAAATTATATATACCCTTTACTTTCATATCATTACCTCTTGGAGCAACTGATAGATATCTTATTGAATTCCCTTTACTACCTGCATATGGATCGATATATTTGGCTCTTTCCAATCCTTTAATTCTTCTTAGTTTTTCTAATGGATAATAGCTTGTCATTAATTTTGCATGCCCAGTATCTAAAAGAATTATATTTTCCGCAAATTCTTTCAAAGCATATTGCTGACATACTTTCCCCTTTAATTTATCATAATTTATATCTTCTTTTGGGACATTTAATATTACTACTCCTTCATTATCTAATTTTTCTCTTATTTCATCTGATAAACTTTCTTTAGCTAATTTACATGAACCTGAAAACGCACCAAGTTCGTCTTCTTTTCTTTCTCCTTGTATATCCTCTATATTACATCTTCCACTTATACTTATTCTTGGTCCAAATGAAGGACATCTTAAAATACACATTGAGCATCCATTCCCATATCTTAAACAGTTTCCCATAGGACCTGTAGATCCTGTTGTTTCTATATATATATCCCCATCTACATAAGAACCATCTGCTAATATTATACCTTTTATTTTATTTTCCTCTATATCAACATCATTGACTCTTTTTTCCGTAAATATTTTCACACCTAAGTTATCTAAATATTTTCTAACTTCAGCTTCGATTATATTCACATCATACAGACTTGCATGTTTATGTCCTGGAAAATCTACATTCTTATGCCTAGAATTCTTATCCGTTAAATTAATTAAGTCTCCAGCTCCTAAAGCAATCAGTTCTTCTGCCGCTGTAAATCTTCCATTGTTTCTCATAATTCCACCAACATTACCAAGACCTAGTAATAAATCTGTTTTTTCAAATAGAAGTACATCTGCCCCAGCTTTTTTAGCTGTAATAGCTGCTGCACATCCTGACCATCCTGCACCAATAATTACTACCTTCATATTATCACTCCTTCTTCAAATATGCCTCTTGGCTCCGTTTGTACTTTGCAATACCTCTTTACTTTAAATTTATTATCCTTAGCTGTACACGCTCCACATATACCTTCTCCACAGCAGATTTTAAAATTATTACAACAAGATAAAAGAACTTCTTTCTTTCCCAAACTATCTAAATATCTTATAACTTTAAAAGTTAATATATCAGCTCCAGAAATATGAATATATTTAGTACCCGAATTAATACTTTTATCTATTACTTTTTTACAAAACGCTGATAATTCACCATTTTCCAGAAGAATCCCTTCTTCAACATTCATCTTATAATTCCCTAAATATTCTTTAAATAACTTCTCCTTAAAATCTCCATTATCAACGACCATATCTATATTACACTCGTTCAATGATAACTTTCTTATAAGTGGAATTGAAGGTGCAATACCTATTCCCCTGGCTAGTATTAAGCAATCTGTTCCTTTTTGTTTTTCTATATTCTTGAGTCCAAATATTCCATTCCAATAAGGCCCTCTTATATCTAAAGTATCACCCGTTTTTAGTTCAAGTAATTTTTTGGTTTTAATTCCCTTTATTGAAACTGCTACTGTTAATATATCGTTTTCTGTATCAGACTCCATAACTGATATCGGAATATCAAAGTATTTTTCTGAATCAGGGCATAAAAATACATATCCACCTGGATTGATAAGGTCCACTGCAAGTTTATGAGTTACACTTAACTTAACAAGCACAAATTCATCATTAAAATTATAGTAGTTTACTATTTTTGAACTATATCTTTTTCTACCTTCTTTAGCTTTCATCCCATTGTTTAAAAACTCTTGGTATATACATACTCCCTTCCAATTTAGACAGTCACACAAGTATTTTCCTTGCATTTGAGAACAAAGTATACACTCTCCCATTTCAGCTAAATTACAAGGGCAAAATTCACTTCCTACATCAATACAATCTACTACTTCTCTAATCATTATTACTACTACTCAAAATATGGGCAAATATCAATACTAGTTTTTGTTTGTTTATTTGTATTTTATTAAATTAAGTTTTTTCAGAGTATCATCTAAATTCGTACACATAATACATATCCAACAAAATTTTGGAAATCAAATTAGATGATTTGATTTAAATCTTCAATCACAAGATAATCAGAATTATTTTTCAACAGTTCATTAATAAATTTGTTAAACAAATATCTCAAAGATAGGCATTACATCTTTTGTTTTGGATATTTGCCGAGTAAATTCTCCTTTCTTTTATAAGCGCTTTTTATCGTCCTCGTATTTCCTCGATAGACGGCGTTATTAAGATAATAATTATAATGATATTTAATTTAAACACTAGCATCTATATAGTGAAGAGCTACTTCTGAGAAAAATAATCCTACTATAATTAATGAGACAGCAAATATAGCTAATCCTGTTCCTTTGAGAATAACTTTAGTTGCGGCATTTCTAGTTCGATTTTTAGCAATCTAAGCAATTGACCGCTACTTCAAATCTAACACAAAATCCTCATTATTTAGAAAATTATACCATATTTTATTTTTAATGTAAATATGTGCTTGAGTGACCTCACACTCAAGGATTTAAGATATTATCTGTTAATAAATCATCTTTACTATAATTTAAATCATAAATAAGCGATCCCTTTGATAGATTAATTTAAAATTTACCCATTTCAGAATAAGTTTGTTATTTACTCTGAAATGGGTAAATCATAAACATCTTTATCAAAGAGACCGCTTACAGTAAGGTCTTTTATTACTATTTTATATGTAATTTTCTATTTTTTTAACCAACTTAACTAAATACATTTCTTCCAATTCACTAAATCTGCTAAAGCTAGGACTATCCATATCTAAAACACCTATTACTTTATCATCTTTTACTATTGGAATAACTATTTCTGAATTTGAGGCATTGTCACAAGCTATATGTCCTTTGAATTCATGAACATTTTCTATCCTCATAACCTGCTTTTTAAAAGCTGCAGTTCCACAAACACCTTTTCCTAACTCTATTCTATTGCAAGCCGGAAGCCCTTGAAAAGGTCCTAAAACCAAAGTCTCATCTTGCATAATATAGAATCCTACCCAATTGCAGTCATCTACGGCCACATTTATTATAGCTGAGATATTAGACAAATTAGCTATAAAGTCATTTTCGGAACTTAGCTGGCCTTCTGCCATAATAACCATGTACTTTAGTCTGTCTTCTTTAGATAAATTTTTTATAAAATCTACTTTTATCATATTTCCCCCAAAATAACTTATTTCTCTAAATATAATATTAATTCTATTTAAATTCAGTGCTTATTTGAATTCTTATAGAAGGATCTAAACTTCTTTTAATTACTATGTTCCCATTTTTGTCACTTCTATATATTTTTGCTCCACTGTTTTCTATGTTTTTTATAGCTTTCCCCTCTGGGCTTTCATATCCATCAGAAGTTACCACAGCTACTGCTGGTTTTACAGTTTCTATAAACTCTTCAGTACTACTGGTATCAAGACCGTGGTGAGGTGTCTTTAGAACATCATATTTTTCAATAATAGTATTTTTTAATATGTCGTATTCTTCATCAGCCTCCATATCTCCTGCAAACAAATAACTTATCCCGTCTATTTGCCCACTAAGTACTATGGAATTATTATTTTCTATTGTGCCATGAGATTTGATTGGGCCTATTGCTGTAAGCAGTACATTTCCACATTTTATATTCCAACCTCTTTTTATAAAGTCTACTTCTACTCCTATATTTTTAAGTTCTTTTTGAAGTTTGTACTTATATTTATTTTCATGTGGTGACATATAAACTCTTTTTACATCAAGGGCTTTGCATATTCCTACTACATCGCCTCTATGATCATCGTGATAATGTGTGAGTACTATAGCATCTATGCTGTCTATATTATTATTTTTGAGATAAGATAATATATATCCCCTACAATAGGACCATCCACAGTCAATAAGATAATTAGCACTATCACCTTCAATTATAATAGCGTCACTTTGAATAGTATTTAAAAAATGTACTTTTGATTCATTTCCTTTGCAATAGGCCTTAACAGGAGTACTAAAAAGAAATACTGCCATAATTATGCTAATCAGTTTTTTCATAAAATCACCCCATATATTTTTATTTAGCTTCCTTCATTAGAGCTGATTTTATGCAATTTTTAAAGATTATTTCAATCTCGTACCTTCTTTGCTCTGAGTTATAAGACCTTCTTTCATAAGACCTCCTAGAGCCATCTTAAAATAATTTTTAGATGCATTAAACACCTTTCTTATATCTTCTGAATTGCTCTTGTCATTATAAACCATATATCCATCATTCTTTTTTAGATATTCAAGTATTTTTTCTTGAAGTATTTCCTTCTCGTCTAGTTTCTTTCCTCTAGGGGTAAGTCCTACTCTTCCATCTTCATAAGTTCTCTTTATTCTAAGATGAAGTTCTTCGCCTATATGTACAAAAGTAAAATACTCATTTTTTAGTACTATTCCTTTGTATTTGTTGTCTATTGCAACTTCTAAAGTGTTATTTGTTTGCAGTCCATAAACAACTGCATTGACTTCCTCTCCTATAACTGGATTTTCAACATAAGAAAGTTTATCATCAACATCTGTAGTCGCTGCAAGTCTTCCTGTCATATCTAAATATACATAAAATAAATATTTTCTACCTTCATGAAGTTTATAAAGCTGCTCTCTTTGTGGAACAAATAAATCTCTTTCAAGCCCGAAATTTACAAAAGCTCCTATCTTAGTAACAGCTACAACTTCAAGATAAGCCAAATCCCCAACCTTTGCCAAAGGTTTTTTAAGGGTAGCTACAAGTCTGTCCTCTGAATCTCTATATATGAAAGCTGTTACCATATCATCTATTTCTATACTCTCTCCTAATGTATTATTATTTGGAAGAAGTATATCATCACTGGTATTATCAGTTCCACCATGAAGGTAATATCCAAAATCTGCCTTTCTTACAACTTTAAGTGTATTAAAATCTCCTATTTTTATCATAGTTCCTCCTATTTATACTTTTTAGCTAACTTTATATAATTGTCAGCTGATTTTTCTAAATCTCTTTTTTCTTCTTCACTAAGTTCCCTAATAACTCTAGCTGGGGAGCCTACGCACAATACTCCAGAAGGTATTTTTTTGCCAGGTGTCACCACTGCCCCTGCACCTATAAGAGTATAATCTCCAATCTCTGCTCCGTCTAGTATTATAGCTCCCATACCTATAAGAGAATAATTGCCTATTTTGCACGCATGTATTATAGCCCCATGCCCTATAGTAACATTATTTCCTATTTCAACTGGAAAATCCCTATCAGTTATATGTATTACACAATTATCTTGAACGTTTGTATTATATCCTATTTCTATTGGCATCCCGTCACTTCTTAAAACAGCACCAAACCATATATTAACATTTTCTCCTAAAGTAACATCTCCTATTACATCTGCACTTTTTGCCACAAAAGCACTTGTAGGTATCACTGGTACCTTATGATCAAACTCATATATCATATCCAACATCTCCTTTTTTTACTATTAACATTTATAAGTTTATCATAAAACCAACTATTATACATAAAAATTTTTTATATATGATATATCTTGTTTTATTCTAAAATAAACTTAAATTTGCAAAATAAAGTGAAAATATTAATAGTTTGTACCCCATTGATTTCCTATTAAAATTCTTATATAATAGTTTTAGTCAACTACATATTGTATTTGTTTTAAATTCGACTACTATATATTGTTTTAGTAGTCAATATTTATTGTTATTATATGATTTTACGGGGGTGTGTTCATGACACTTATAAAAAAATTATTAATCAGATATTACACGAAGGAATTAGCAAAAAATAAAAATAAAACCGTATATGATTTATTTGATTGGAAAAAAGTTGACGTATCTTTAATAGATCATAAAAGCGGTAAAATCTTAGTTGATATGAAAGATTTGGAATTTCCTTCTCATTATTCTCAAAATGCTTGTGACATTATTGCATCTAAATATTTTAGAAAAGCCGGTATTCCAAATGAATTAGGCTATGAAAACAGCATGAAACAAGTTGCTCACAGGATGGTTAACTTTTGGAAGGAATCACTTATAGATGAAAAACTTATAAGTTCAGAAGAAGAAGCTGAAATCTTTTATGATGAAATGGTATATGCATTATTGAATCAAATGTATGCACCAAATTCACCTCAATGGTTTAACACAGGACTAAAGCTTTCTTACGGAATAAGCGGAGATCCTCAAGGCAGCTATTACTATGATCCAAAAGATGGTGTAGTTAAAGAAAGCCTAGACTCTTATAGCAGAACTCAAGCTTCTGCCTGCTTTATACTTTCTATAGAGGATAAGCTTTTAGGCAAACATTCTTTATCAGAACAATATGTCACTGAAACTAGACTTTTCAAAGGCGGCTCTGGTACAGGAACAAACTTTTCTTCAATAAGAGCTGAAGGAGAAAAGCTTTCAGGAGGTGGAATTTCTTCTGGTCTTATGAGCTTTTTAAAAGGCTTTGATAGAAATGCAGGAGCTATAAAATCTGGTGGAACTACTAGAAGAGCTGCAAAAATGGTATGCCTTGATATAGATCATCCTGAAATAGAAGACTTTATAACTTGGAAAGCTAAAGAAGAAGATAAAGTAAGAGCTCTTGCAAAAATGGGCTATGATGGAGATTTTAATGGAGAAGCTTATGCTACCGTATCAGGTCAAAACAGTAATAACTCCTTAAGAATTTCTGATGAATTTATGACTAAGGTTGATAACCTATCGGAAGACCCTCTTAATACAATAGAACTAAAAGGAAGAATAGATTCATCTGTTAATCGAGAAGTATCTGTACAAAAACTTTGGGATGATATAAACGAATCTGCATGGAAATGTGCCGACCCGGCTCCACAATTTTCAGATACCTTCAATGCTTGGCATACATGCCCTGCTGGAGAAGATGGAGATTTAAATGCTCATCATAATAAGCTTAATTCAACTAATCCTTGCGGAGAATATGCATTTTTAGACGACACCTCTTGCAACCTTAGCTCAATAAATATATTTAAATTTTATGATAAAAACACAAAGAATTTTGATATTAATGGTTACCTTCATGTAATTGGATTAAACCAATTAATGCTTGAAGCTTCTATAAACTGGGGTCAATTTCCAACTGAAGATATAGCAAGAAAAACATACATGTTTAGGACTACTGGACTGGGCCTTGCTAATATAGCTTCATTATTTATGATTATGGGACTTCCTTATGACTCTGAAGAAGCTAGAACACTTGCTGCTTCGCTTACTGGAATACTTACAGGATACTCTTACTATGTGTCATCTTTGATGTCCGAAGCAATAGGTGCTTTTGAAAAATATCCTTTAAATAAGGAATACATGCTAAAAGTTATAAGAAACCATGCCAGAGTTGCTGGTGCAATAGATTCCAACTATGAGGGACTTAATTACACTCCTTTAGAAGTGAATCATGAAATTTTAATGGACCTAAATATGCAGGAATTAAGTGCTACTTTAAAGGATGTATGGTGTTGTGCTATTGATTCAGGAGAAAAATATGGATATAGAAATGCTCAAGTTTCTGTAATAGCTCCTACGGGAACTATATCCTTTGCAATGGATTGTGGTGCTACATCCATAGAACCATTTTTTAGTCATATGGTTTATAAAAAGCTTGCTGGTGGCGGTTTTATGACTTTAAGTAATCCTGTAATAGAAGACTCTCTAAGAGCTTTAGGATATAATGATTCAGAAACAAGTGAAATAATTGAATATATAACAAGAAAAGAATTAGTTAAAGAAGATGGGTTTGAGTATGAAAAAATAATAGATGGTAAAATAGAGGGCGCCCCTCATCTTAAAGAAGATCATCTTCCTATATTTGATACTGCAAACACATGTGGAAGTGGTAAAAGATATATAAGTCCAGAAGGTCATGTAAAAATGGTTGCTGCAATCACTCCTTTAATATCTGGAGCAATATCAAAAACTGTTAACCTTCCAAGCACTGCAACTATAGATGACTTTAAAAATATAATTATAGAATCTTGGAAACTTGGAGTAAAAGGTATTTCTTTATATAGAGATGGCTCTAAATTTTGTCAACCCCTTAATACCTCTTTATCTGTAGATAACAAGACTAACCTTGAAGATTTGTCTTATGCTGAATTATTAGAAAAAGCTAAAGAAATGCAGAACATTCAGTATCAGGTAACAAAACGTCAAAAACCATTTGGAATAAGATGTGGAACAACACATCCTGCTCAAATAGAAGACGTAAAAATATATACTACTGTAAATAGAAACGATGATGGTGAAATTTGCGAGATATATATAACTACTGATAGAGAAGGAACTATAATAATGGGCCTTTTAAATTCCCTATCAAAGGCAATTTCAGTTATGCTTCAATATCATGTTCCTGCTGCTGATATAGCCGCTATGCTTAGAGGTCAAAAGTATGAGCCTTATGGTTTTGTACAAAAGCATCCATATATAAAGTATGTTTCTTCAATTTCTGATTTAATAAGTAAAATAATAGATATTGAACTTGGTGATTTTACAAGATGTCAAGTAAAACCATCAGAAGAAACTTCTAAAGTTGCCATATCTGACTTATCAAAAGAAGCCACAATAACTAAAGCGCCTGTTAAACTAAATGAATCTCATCATGTAACTGGTGAAAGAGTTTATGGAAGCACATGTCCTACCTGTTCAAGTACAAGAATGGTTCGAAATGGTACTTGTAAAGTATGCCTTGACTGTGGTTCAACTACAGGATGCAGCTAATCAATAAAATTAAACCAATGATATTAAGTCTTAGACTTAATATCATTGGTTTTTTATTATTTTTATATTTTAATTAAATCCTATTCCAGATGTTTTTTAATTCAATATCTTCTTTTGAATAACCTTCAAAAAAATTATTGCATTCAACACTCTTTAAAACATCATCTAAAGCTTCATCATATTTCTTTAAATTGCATAAACAGCAAGCTCTATTATAATACAAAAATCCCTCTTCATCATTATAATCTATACCTTCACTTAAAATTTCTGCTGCTCTCTTAAAATCCCCTTCTTCTTTATATGTTACGGCATAATTAAGATAGCTGTATGGATAAAAGTGATTATTTTTTATAGATTTCTCATAATACTCTCTTGCAGATTCTACATTACCTAATTTATTTAGTACAACTCCCATATTAAATAGAACTCTAAATTGATTTCTATCTATATCTAAAGCCTTTCTAAGGTACTTTAAGGCTTCTTCATTTTTATCTTGCTCTTCTAAAATACATCCTATGTTAGCATAAGCCCAAAGGTCATTAGGGTTTATTTTTATAACGCATTTATAATTTTCAATAGCCTTATCTTTCTCCCCTAGTTCGTCTAATATATTTGCTAAGAAAAAATAAGCCTTATCATAATTTGAATCTATCTCAATAGACTTTTTATAAAATTCCATTGCCTTTTCATACTGCTCACTCTCATCATATATCACAGCCAACCCATAATACGCACTGGAATTATTTTTATTTAACTTTAACACTTCTGTATATTTTTCTTCTGCATAATCTTTAAACCCTAGTTCATCATATAAAAGAGCCATATCTATAAGAAGGTCCTCATCGCTTTTCCCATTAGGAAGACCATAAGCTTTTTTATAAAATTTTAAGGCTTTCAGTGGATTATTTTCCTGCCTACAATTTCTAGCTATATTCATATAATTATCAAAAAGATAATTTTTATTTTCCATAAACTGCTCCTCCATTAATAAGTGTTCATATTCTATTTTAATTATTTGTGGTTAATAATCAAAGTTTTTCTTTAAAAAAATATCAGGCAGAATAAATTTTTATCTGCCTGATATTTTTATATTAATAATTATAGTTCTTCATGTTTTCACATATATCAATATTTAAAAGTTTTTCTTCCATAAGTTTTTTGTATGAACATAAAAGCTCATTAAGTTCATTATCATTTAAATCAACATTTTTAGGACTCTTTATGGTTATTTTTTCCTCATTCATTATTATCTCTAATTCATTTATATCATTTTTTATGAAATATGAGTTTACTGATTTTGTAGTTAACTTTGAACCATATTTATCCTTAAAGCTTAAAGTTTTTCGAATTTTTTCATAATCAGTTATTTGATCTATATTAGGTATATCTATTCCCATATTCTTCATTTGATTTGCAATATCTTCAGAATTCACTCCATATCTTTCCATAAGCTTTTGCTGAATATTTAAAAACTTTTCTTGAGAAATATTGTTCTTTTCCATATATTCCGAGATACTTTTAGAAAGATCTCCCATAGTTATTTCACCTTGAGCTAAAGAATAGTATAAGGAATATATGTATTGCTCAAGCTTATCTGCATCCTTATCTTTAGCTTTATTTTTTATTTCATCAAAATTTATTATTCCATCCATAATCCTTCCTCCTTATGATATATAATTATATTATATATTCTATTCTTTAAATTAGTATTAAATTTTTAGTAAATTCTTAATAATTTTCTCTATTCTTTTTTAACTTTTCTTATTTAGAATAAAAGAAAGAGTATAGGAAGGTGGTATCTTATGAGACGGAATAGAAAACATAAGAAATCTGCATATGGAAATTGTAAAATAAGGCTTCTTTTACTGAGCATTTTAATGCTTTGTCTTTCTTTTGCTATCATAGGTCAGATAGATGAAGCTAAAACACAAAAAAATAACGGACCTGTTCAAGAACAAATGTTCAATTATTTATCATCATCTAGAAATCAAAAAAAGATTTATGAAAAAGCCATAGATCTTAATGGAGGTTCTAGCGAAAATACCTGTGTTTATTTTATTTCAGAAGCTCTAAGGCAAAATGACATATATATTGAAAAAGATACATGCAATACAGCACAGTTAATTTCAAAGCTAGAAAATCTAGGTTGGAAAAAAGACTTTGATTACACTAAGCTGAGACCTGGTGACATATGCTTCACTACAGATGGAACTTCTCAAAATACTGGTGCTCCATCTCACGCCTACTTTTTTATGAAATGGAAAAAAGACAGTTCTTATAATGAAGCTTATATAGTTGATAATCAAGCTAAAGATTATAATGGTAAGATATATCATCTTAGAAATGTGGCTTCAGTATCTAATTTTAACGGTCTTACAAAGGACCCATTTAGTTTTTTTATGAGAAAATAAATTACATATATTTCCTAGGAAATATATGTAATTTAACTTCCATTTTCAATAAGTTTTAATTTTTCTGTTTTAGATAATCGCTTTATAGCATATTCTCTCTTTAAAGCTTCTGTTTTTGTTTCAAAGGTTTCAAAATATTTAAGCTCTATTGGTCTACGTCCCATGGTATATTTTGCCCCTTTTCCTTCATTATGCGCTTTTATTCTTTTCTCTAAATTATTTGTCCATCCAGTATATAATGTATTATCACTGCACTGAACAATATAAACATAATCCATAGTTTTTTAAATCTCCATTTATTTTTTTAATCTATTATATCACGAAATAAGAAGAACTTTCATACTGCAATATGGGAGTTCTTCTTATTTATATTTATACTTTTACGATTCTTTGTTTCCATTTCCCGCCTCTGTAAACCATATATCCATAAATACATATTATAAGATTACTAAAACTCATAGAAAACCAAATTCCAACAGAACCTATGTCTGTTATGTACTTAAACAATAATATCATAGGCAGTCTAACAAACCAAAGCCTTCCTATTTCCATATTCATAGAATACTTGGTATGTCCTGATCCTTGAAATATTCCTTGAAATATACTAAACATACCCATAAGCGGCATAGATACTGAGATATATTTTAAATAAGTCATTCCTTGATTTATAACTTCCATATCATCTTTAGATCTCATAAAGAAATTTATTATAGCTTCATTCTTCCATATAAGCACTATACACCCTAAAATTGAAAAACTCAAAGTCAGCTTCATAGCTTTAGTGAAAGATTCCTTTACTCTATTAGGCTGATTATATCCAAGATTTTGCCCTACTACAGATGTAAGAGCAGCTCCTACCCCCGATGCTGGCTGCATTATAAGTGATGTTATCCTGTTTACCATACCAAAGGCTGCCATTGTAGCATTACCATAAGATGCTATAAATCCATTCAGTATCATGAAGCCTAATGCAGATCCTGATTGTCCTATAGAAGATGGCAGTGCAATCTTTATAATTTTGGATAAAATTTCTTTATTAAACTTAAAATTTTTAAAATTAAGCTTTATTAAATTCTTAGAAGATTTTTTTAATACAAAATAGCCAGCTACAGTAAGAAATGCTTTTGCTAGTAACGTTGCCCATGCAGCTCCTGCTATTCCTAAATCAAAAACAAATATAAAAATAGGATCTAAAACTATATTAATAATTGCACTTACAGCGCTTAAAGCTGTTGGAGTAGCTGTATTTCCTTGAGCTACCATTACTGAATTAAAATTATTGAACAAGAACATAAATGGAAGATCTAAAAAAGTTATTCTTAAATACTCTATGCTATACTTTGCTAAATCTCCTGTGGCCCCCATAGCTTTTACCATAAACGGAGTAAGAAAAAATCCGAGAATAGAAAATATTATTGATGCAATGGCAGATATTGCCACAATTTGACTTGTATATTTGCTGCATTCCTCATACTTTGATGCCCCAACAAACTGCGATAGTATAGATGTACCTGCTATAGAAAGTCCTATTCCTATAGATATAAACAAAAAATTTACAGGCCATACAAATGCGGTAGCAGCAAAATGAGTTGAACTAATTTCACTTACATACATGCCATCTGCTAAGTTATATAAAGTTTGTATGAGATTGTTGATAATTATAGGTATTGATAATGTTATTATTACTTTGTATATATCACCATTTAAAATTAAATTTCTCCTCACCTTAGTATCCATTTAAATCCCCCCAAAGTTCATAATTCCCAAGGAAATTATAGCATAAATATTAATTATATATATTATAAATACCATACAGATTTAAGAAAACCAGTACTGATTTGATAAAATAAAAAAGCTCATATTATTAAACTTAATAGTTTTAATAATGTGAGCAATTTTTATTTTAATCTATTTATCTTTCATAACTTAGCTTTAAGAAAGTATTTATATCTTCTTCAATAGTCTTTAAAGAACCTCTCCAGAAGTTTATATCATGTATGTCTATTCCCATTATTCTTGTCACATCTGCTATCATATTCTTGCCTGTTACAGAAAGAAGTTCTTCATACTGCTTAGGGAACTTATCTCCACGTTTTAAATACTCAGCGTATAATCCCTTTGCAAATAAAAGTCCAAATGCATATGGGAAGTTGTAAAAATTAAAGTCTGCATCATAGTAATGAGGTTTCCAAGTCCACATATATGGATGAAGATAGTTTTCATCTAATCCATCACCATAAGCATCTTTTTGAGCTTGTAGCATTATTTCCTTAAGTTCATCTGCTGTTAATGAACTTTCCTTTCTTCTCTCAAAAAGTTCGCTTTCAAATAAGAATCTTGAATAAATGTCAACTATAACTTGAGAACAATCACATATCTCATTTTCTAATATTGCAAATGCCTCATCAGGTGTTGCTTCTTTTATAGCAGCCTTTTTTACTATAGTTTCACAGAAAGTTGATGCTGTTTCAGCAATTGGCATTGGGTACTCTGCATTAAGTATACTTTCATTCTTTAAGCATTCTCCATGGAATCCGTGTCCAAGTTCGTGAGCCATAGTTATAGCATCCCCTAGGTTGTTTCCATAATTAAGCATAACTCTGCTTTCTCCAAGACTATGAAGACCTGCACAGAATGCGCCTCCTACTTTACCCTCCCTAGGATATACGTCTATCCAACTATTATCACATGCCCTTTTAGCAAAATCACCTAAATGCTCACTAAAACTTCTAAAATTCTTTTCAACAAAAGCTTTTCCTTGTTCATAGTCATACTCCATATTAGCTTCTACTACTGGTGCATAAAGTTCATAAAAAGGAAGTCCATTTTTATATCCTAAAAGTTCTGCTTTTCTTCTTAGATACTTTCTAAAAACAGGAAGGCTTTCTTTCATAGCACTTAGCATAGCATCTAAAGATTCCTTGTCCATTCTTGAATTTTCAAGAGTCATATTAAGTGGAGATTCATAACCCCTTAATTTGCATACTGTTATTACCTCTCCTTTTATAGCATTTAAAGCTGCTGCCACTCCATCTTCAACAGATTTGTAAGATTCTATCTCTGCATAATATGCTTTTCTTCTCTCTTCTTTATTACTGCTATAAGCCATATTAAGTACTACTGTAAGTGGAAGTTTCTTTACCTCACCATCAATTTCTATCTCAACTTTATGGTTAGAGATCAAAAGATCCTTGTATTTAGACCAAGCAGTAGATCCGTTATTTTTCATTTGAGCTATTATTGATTCTTCATTTTCACTAAGAATATGGTTACTCTTTCTAACTATATCTTTTATAAAGAATTCATGCTCCTTCAATAGTTGAGAGCTATCAATAATACTGTCTATGTTTTCTATTTCACTTATCCATTTATTCATTCTTGTATTAAATACTGCTAAAAGACTACGTTTTTGGTCTAATATATCAGAGTATTTAAGTGCTTCAGTATTTTTTGATTCTACACTTAGTGTAAGACTTACAAAGCTTATAAGCTTTTCCATATATGCTGAAAAGTCTTGAAGCTCTCTTACATAACGTTCAAGTTTTTCTTTCTCTCCATCATGGCTTTCACAAACATCATCAGCAAGTTTATTTAATTTTTCTATATGACAGTCCAATCCCTTAATGTCATTTTGAAATTTTTCACATTTAAAAGAATCATATAGTTCTTTTAAGCTCCATTTTAAATCCATAAAATCCCTCCATCCATTTGATTATGTTCCTATATTATATCATATCTGCTATAATTATACTTAACAAATATTAAGGTTGGTGATTGTTTTATGAAAGGTTATTTACATGTTTATACTGGCAATGGAAAGGGAAAAACAACATCCGCTTTTGGTGTTGCTTTAAGAAGCATATTTTCTGGAAAAAAAGTTTATGTAGCTCAATTTATAAAAGATATGAAATATAGTGAAACTGAGCTTACAAAGCACTTTGATAATATTACAATAGAGCAGCTTGGATGTGGATGTATAATAAATAGAGAAGCTAATGAAGAAGATAAAAGGTTGGCTAAAAATGGATTAAATAGAGTTAAAGAAATTCTCACATGTTCTGATTATGATTTAGTCATATTAGATGAACTTACTATAGCTTTATATCTTAAATTGCTAGATTTAGATGAGGTTATAGATATTATAAAAAATAGACGAGATAATATAGAAGTCATAATTACAGGACGTTATGCTCCTAAAGAATTAATAGAAATGGCTGACTTGGTAACAGAAATGAAAGAAATAAAGCATTATTACAGCAAAGGTGTATTATCAAGAAAAGGTATAGACTGCTAAACCATATTACTTATTCTTTTAAAAAGTGAATAAATACCCTCCTAAAAACTAAACCTATTTATATAATTTAAGGAGGGATATTTTAATGAAGAGAAAACTTTATAACACAAGAATAAAATTATATAGAGTGTTATGTTTATTTTTGACCTTGTTTCTTTTTACTCCTATAATAGCCAAAGCTGATACTGGAACCTTAGCTCCACGCTTGATGATAGACTCTAATAATAATGGAGAGTTTCCAAATAATTTCAGAAAAATGTCAGATAAGATATACCCTACAAATAATGTTCCAAGTACAAAAGGACTTGACAAGTTAAATGCTTCCGGCAGTGCTGAATTCACCAGTAATTCACTAGACATAATAAAGTCTGCTATAGGGAAAAAATTTATAGTTGCAGACTTACGTCAAGAACCTCATGGTTTTCTTAATGGTTCAGCTATAAGCTGGCTAAGTTTAAAAAATGATTTAAATAAAGGATTATCTCAAGCTGAGGTTACAAAGAAAGAGGATGCCTTATTATCCAGCATAAAAATAAATTCTCCTGTTAAGCCATTTAACAGTCCTGGCAATATTGTGCCAAGTTCTGTATCCAATGAGGAAACTCTTGTAAAAAGCAAAGGTTTGGATTATGTAAGATTTTCAGTAACAGATGGTGAAAGACCCACTGATGATGTGGTTGATGACTTTGTAAAATACATAATGTCATTGCCTAAAGATGCTTGGCTTCACTTTCATTGTAAAGAAGGTAAAGGGAGAACTACTACATTTCTTTCTATGTATGATATGATGAGAAATTCTAAAGATGTATCTTTTGATGATATAATTTTTAGACAGTTTTTATTAGGAGATGAAAATCTTCTACAACGTCCCTTTACCACTCCAACAGGAAGAGAAACATTTTTAAATAATTTTTATAAGTACGCTAAAGAAAATAAAGATGATTTTAAAACTTCTTGGACTGAATGGCTCAAGAGCAATAATATCCCTCTTTATCTTGGATGTAATTGAATAGACTAATGAAAACAGTTTAGTTTTCATTAGTCTTAAACTAAAAGAGACTGTCACACTGGCAATTTTAAATCGCTAATGTGACAGTCCTTTTTTTCATATTAATTCGTTTTTTTAGATAGCACTATTATAGCTCCTATAGTGGATAATAAGCTTCCAAAAAGAACACTCATACCTGTTGATACCCCACCTGTTTTTGGCAATGTATTAATTTCTTCATTATTTACATTTTGTTTTTCTTGAGCAACTTCTGAAGTTATACTCTTTTCTACTAATTTATCTATTGCATTTAATACCTCAGCAGTATTTTTATCAACTTCTTCTTGTGTCGCATCTGACTTTTCCAATATAGCTTTAGCTGGAACTAATGCATCAGTTAATTGTTTATAACTTTCTTCTGTATATCTATTAGCATCTCTGCTCTCTGCATCTTTTATTGCATTTTCAAGCTTTGTCTTATCTACTTCAGGCTTAATATCTTCATCAGCAACTTTAAGTATAAAATCAAAATTTTCTTTGCTCGTAAAAGGCTTACCATTTACTTCCTTGATATACAATGCGTTATTTTTGCTGCCTGTTGTAAATATAATATTATTTGTTTCTGAAGTATATTTATCATTATCAGCTAATTCCACTTTAAAATTCATGTAAATCATCCAATCTGGAACTGTATATTTTACAATACCATTTTCATCGGAAATTACTTCTACCACGTTTTTATTGTAATTATTACTGATTTTAAACTTAACTCCACTAAGTAGTTGAGCATTTTTATTTACTACTCTAAATTTTAATGTTTTATCATCTACTCCTTCTGGAATTGTGATCTCTTCTACTAATTTTGCTATTGCTTCTTGAATATTTTTAGTGATTGTATCAACTTCCTCTTGAGTTGCATCTGTCTTTGTTAATATAGTTTTAGCATAAACTAATGCATCAGTTAATTGTTTGTAACTTTCTTCAGTATATTTATTTACATCCTTACTTTCTGCTTCCTTTATAACTTTTTTTAAGCTTGTCTTATCCACTTTACCATTAACTGCAATTACAAACTTAAGATCTTCTTTTCCTGTAAATGCTTTTCTATTTATCTTTACAATTTCAGGTTTTGCCCCTACCTTAAATGTTATTTTTTCTGTTTCTGCAGTGTATTTATTCTTATCAGCTATATCAACTGTAAAATCCATATAAGTCATATTGCTTGTAATTTTATATCTTGCAATACCATTTTCATCTGAAGTTAAAGAAGCCACTGCTTCATCATTTTGATCATTTATATTAAATTTCACTCCAGATATAGGATTCTCATTTTTGTCTACTACTTTAAATTGCAGTGTACTACTATCTACTGAAGGTTTCTCATCTTGGTCTATAACTTCAAGTACAAATTTAAGTTTTTCGGTTCCTGTAGCAGGCTTTCCATTTACCTCTACTATTTTTGGCGTTCCATCTGTTTTAAATGTAATTTTTTCTATATTAGAAGTATACTTATCTTTATCAACTAAAACAATTTGATAATCCATATATCTATATGCATCAAAAATTGTATGGCTAACAATACCATTTTCATCTGAAATTAATTCTTTTTCAGTATAACCATAGCTAGTCTGAAGATTAAATTTCACTCCAGATAGTGGCTGTCCATTTTTATCTTCTATTTTAAATTGTAGTGTTTTAAAATCACCTAATTCTATTGGCTGCTTATCAAATTCACTTAATTCAGAATATTGTTTTCTTTGTTCACCTTTTTCAATTCTAGCTATATTCTCTTCTGCAGCAATAATTCTTAGCTCTGGAATGTATTTTTTAAGCTCTGGTGCAAGAGCATTATAAGCTTCTCTCGCAGCTTCTACATATTCTTTATCTTCAAGAGTAATATAATTTGCCTTAAACTTATTAATTAGTTTATTTACATTGATTACTTTAAATAAATCATCTTTTTTATCTTCTATTCCTGTTCCTGTAAGCCATAAGCCATTTTTATCTAATTTAGTTAAGTTTGTAAGCGGAGCAATATCATTTATAGCACTATTATTACTCAACCTTAAAAATTTAAGATTTCTAAGATTTTTTAAAACGCTAATATCTGATATATTATTAGATGAGATATCTAATTCTTTTAATTTTGTAATATCAGCAAGAGGACTTATATCCTGTATTTTATTATTTCCTAATATTAACCCATCTTCTAAGTATGTTAATTCTTTTAATGGCGTAAGATCTGATATACTATTATATCCTAAATTCAAATATTTCAATTTAGTAAAATTTTTAACTACATCTATATCATTTATATTAAAATTTAATTCTAAATTTAATCTTTCAAGTTTAGTAAGATTAGCAAGAGGTTCTATATTTGTAATCTTATTATCTCCTAAGTTAAGAATTTCAAGGTTTACTAAATTGGATAATGGTGTAAGGTCTGATACTGGATTATCATTCATAACAATCTTAGTTAATTTAGTTAAATTAGATATAGGTTTTAAATCTGATATTTTATTGTAAGGTAATAAAATTCTTTCCGTATTGGTTGCATATTGAAGTCCTTCAATGCTTTTAACAAATACATTAAATTCATATAAATCATAGTGATCAGATTCAGAATAATAAATTTCAGGTAAATCTTTTTCTAAATCTTCTTTTGTTAATTTTGCATAACTCCTATCTGGTGTCTTATGTATTGAAGTTCTTATAACCCAGTTAAGCATTTGATCTTGTATTATATCATCTGGAGCAATTTCTACTTCAATCTCGTTTCTATTTAATACGTAAGCCTTAACTTCATTTGGAGCTCCTATTGACAGCAACATAATAAATGATAATAATGCTGTAATAAATTTGTTTTTTTTACCCATGACTTCTCACCTTTCTCTTAATTTAATATTTAACATTATTATTAATAATTACATCAACATATTTAATATATCATATAAGTAATATTTTGTTAACATTTACACTAATTTGTAATTTAAATACATATTGATTGTTATATTGATATTTTCTATAATTATTTTGCTATTAAAAAATTTTTCTGACTTAATTTACTTTTCTCTTACATTTTTCATTAAATATCTACCGCATTTTGCCCAAAAAAAGTGGTCTGTTCTTCACAGCCCCTATACAGTAAGATTTTTCATAATAGAAACATACGTTTATCTTACTAAATCATTATAAATTACGTTTTATTTAATAATTTTTTAGAATGTGACTGTCTACTAATAATAAATTTACTTTAACATATTATGTTCATTATTAAATTTCACACAGTTATATCTTATATAAATTTATTAATGTAGCAGCCACATATTTATTCTACTTACTAGCTTATTTTTTTAATAAAAGTATTATAGCTCCTATTGTAGATATTAATCCTCCAAAAAGAACAGTCATACCTCCTAATACTCCCCCTGTTTTGGGTAATATATTAATTTCTTCATCGTTTACATTTTGTTTTTCTTGAGCAACTTCTGAAGTTATACTCTTTTCTACTAATTTATCTATTGCATTTAATACCTCAGCAGTATTTTTATCAACTTCTTCTTGTGTCGCATCTGACTTTTCCAATATAGCTTTAGCTGGAACTAATGCATCAGTTAATTGTTTATAACTTTCTTCTGTATATCTATTAGCATCTCTGCTCTCTGCATCTTTTATTGCATTTTCAAGCTTTGTCTTATCTATTGCTTCTTTTGCTTGTGTTTCTTGGTTTATCTCTATACCTGTAAGAATAAAACCTAACTCTCCTGTTGTTGCATTAATATTTATTTTTAAATTTTTATTTTTAGTTGTAGTGTTAGGCTTAACTTTAACAGTAAAAGTTTTATTTTCTGAATTATATTCTATGCTTTCTATCATTTCTTCTATTGTTTGCCCACCTTCGCTTAACTCTCCAACCTGTGAAGGATTGCACATTAAAAAGAAAGTATTTAATTCAAACATTTCCGATAGTTCGTCCAATCCTAAATAAGGACTATTTATTGTAAACTCTCCTCCTGTAGCTGGTATTACAACATTTTCATTTACATTTAATTTCTGTCCAAAAAAGCCACAACTTACTCCTTCGAGATTATTATATTCATCAAGTTGTTTTGAGAACATCGTAAAAACTTTGTCTTTTATCTTTGTATAATCATTAACATTATTTCCACTAAAATCTAAAACTCTAAGCTTATTTAATTCAAGTATAGCGTCTACATTTGTTATATGATTTGCTGATAAATCTAGTGTATCCAGTTCAGGCATATTTCTAATAACATCAGCATTAGTTATACCATTGCTTCCATCATTGTCAACATTGAAATGAACATCTAAATAATTAAGTTTTGTAAGAGTCTTTAATGGGCTAATATCTCTTATTAAATTATTATATAGCTTTAAATGTTCTAATTCTGTCAAATTAGCTAAAGGTGAAACATCAGTAATCCTATTTCTATCCACTTCTATATATTTTAGTTTTTTAAGATCCTTTAATTGTGTTATATCTGAAATCTCACATTCTGATAAATCAATAGCTTCAAGATTCTTAGCATACTGTATACCCTCTATACTCTTCATTTTTCTAGTAACCATCCATTTTGTATCTAATTTATATAGAGGCAAAATACTTTCTGCCTTTGAATTTTTATCTTCTTTAGTTATATCTACGTCTGATCCATAAAAGCTTAGCTGCTTTAATTTAAGCATATCTTCTTTAGTAACTTTTTGATCATCAGCTCTATTTTTATCAATATTCTTATTTACTACTTTTAAAAATAGTTTATCTGGTATATTTACATACTCTTCATTAATTTGCAATGTTTTATCATCTGAATTAATCTCTGTCTCAATTTCGTCTTTATTTAAGGCATATGCCTTAACTTCATTTTGGGCTCCAATTGATAGCAACATCATAAATGATAATAATGTTGCGATAAATGTATTTTTTTTGCACATAACTTTTACCTTTCCCTTAATTTATTTAATATTTAACCTTTATTGTTAACAATCATATCAACATCTTCAATATATCATATACGTCATATTTTATTAATCTTTATACTAATTTATAATTTAAATACATATTGGTTGATGTATTAATATTTTCTATAATAGATTCAGAATTTGTAATTTTATCCATTAGCATTGTCAGTGATTTTCAACTCAACTAAAAACCTCAATTGATAAAAATCAATTGAGGTTTTCTTATTATAAATTTTTGTTATAAATTACTTTTATCTCTTTATCATGTTTAAATATGCATAGTACAGCAGCAATGAATCCAACTGTTCCAAAGATAAGTCCTCCAAATTTATAGTTCATAAATTCTCCTAATGCCCCAGCTATAAGCTTTGCACTAAGTATACCTCCAAAAGCCATGATTTGAAAGAAAGAATTCACACGCGCTCTCTTTTCTCTTGGTATATAATTTTGAACTGAGCTTTCTCTTATATTTGCCGAGTTTACTCCTAAAAATCCCAAAATAAATCTTATAACTATCATCAAAGGATAAGCTAAAAACATAAGGACTCCATCTAAAATTTCATATATTATATAAACTTTAGATGCAATGGTGTATCGCTTATTTTCTGGTATTTTAAACATGTAATGAAGCAATCCTCCAATCATTCTCCCAAATGTTTCAGCTGATAATAATAAAGAATAATTAGTTGTAGTATATATAGCATGAGTTTGGAAAAATGGAATTAATAAGAGGCTTATACCTTCTGATGCAAAACTTGCGAATGTCATGTATAGATAAATAAAAAAAATTCCTTTTTCTTTTCTCAAATAAACAAAGCCTTCTTTTATGTCATTAACATATTCTTTGAAATTAAAACTTCTATTAACTCTATTGCGTTCCTTATACTTTATAAACACCTCAAAAGTTGCTGCTATAAAAAGTAAAATCCCTTCTATTACAAAGATTATCTCTATCCCCCACCTCTGATATACAAAGGCTGCAATTGGAGTAAATACTGCTGCTATAGACGGATATATTAATACACTCACTGAATATCCCTTTTGAGCACAACCTTCCGGTATTAAATCTGGAAATAATGAATTATAGGTTAATCCATAAACTGATCCTATAATACTTGATAGCATTCCTAAAACTACATATGCATAATAATTAAATGATATAGTAAATAAATATATTCCAAATGATATATATATGATTCCTAATAGGTAATCTAATAAAACGATTAACTTTTTCCTAGGCAATCTATCTATATATGGAGCTGCAAATACCGGTAAAATTATTTGAGGTATAGCCGTGATAGCACTATATATTCCTGTAAGAATAGTAGAATTTGTTTCATTATATATAACTATATTAAGAGCAAAATTTAATGCCACTCCCCCTATGGCAGATATTATGGTTCCTAAAGTTATAATCGTAAAGTTTCTGTCCCAAAGTCTTAATTTATTTTTTCCCTTATTCATGATTTTTCAACTCCTTTTCATACCTTAACTATATGATATCAAAGAAGTTAAACCCACAACAATAAGGTTGTTTTGAGAAAATTTTCTTAATTAAATGTATTTAAAGCATCATTTTTTATTACTTATAGGAAAAGTAAGTGATTCTGAAACTTCTAGTGCCTCTTTATATCTTCTATTAGCCTTAAGCCACTTTATATAATACTTTCCAAAGAAAAGCTTAACACCATAATGAACCATATCTTTTCCCTTATTATATAGCCTATATAATATTTTCCCATACTCTTCATTTGTAAGATAATTTTCGTCCTCAATTATTATTTGAAGCATCCTTAATGAATCTTTTCTATAAACTTTATCTTCTTCAGCTTCTAAGTTTTCCTCACTACATTTAGATGCTTTTTCATAGTATTTTTTAGCTTCACAAAAATTTTCATTTTTTATATATCCTAATATAAGCTTTTGATATAGTACAAAGTCATCTTTATCTGCTTTAATTTCTTCTGCTTTCTTTAAATAATCTATTGCTTTCTCCCCATCAATATTTATATAAGATGCTCCTATGTTGTAATAAATGCTATATTCTATTTCTTTATTCAAATATTTATTTAACTTTAATGCCTGATTATAATACCTCATCATAAGAGGAATAGACCCTAAATTGGAGTAACTGTTAGCTAAGTATATACAGCTATTAACTACCCCATCTATATCACCCTGATCAAATTCTAAGTTTAAGTCTTTTTGAAAATAATCTATAGCCATATGATAATTTCCGTCTAAATAACATGAGAACCCCAAAAAATACCATCCTTTTTTATCCGGTCTTATCATACGAGCCTTTTTAAAATATTCATATGAACTATTATAGTCTTTATTTTTCAATATATGCATATATCCTAGACATATATAAAAGTAATACAGCTGATTCATATCACAATAAATTTCATACTCTTTAAATTCATTAATATCTACAGTTTTTATATCTTCTATTTTACATATGAAATCTCCCATAATATATGCCAAAGCTTCTTTTGAATATTTCATATAAGAATATTTATTCTTTAGTTCTTTAAGAGTTTCTAAGCCATTATTCCATATAAGAGCTCTTTCAAGAGAATCATAAAATTCTTCTATAAAGATTTTTTCTATATCACCATAATACTGAATTCCTAAAGCCTTACATAGTTCAGTGATGATTTCATGGTTTGCATCTACAGTTCCTCTTTCAATCTTACTTAAATATGATATAACACAAATACCCTGACATAGTGTTTCTTGACTCATATTCATTTCTAATCTTTTCTTTTTAATCAATAATCCTATAATCTTATCCATATTTCACCACTCCCCTTATAAAGCTTATCATATTTTAATGTGTTAGTCTTGTTCTATCTCTTGGAAATAATGCTGCTTCTCTTACATTTGAAAGATTTAAAAGCTGTGATGTTATCCTCTCAAGACCTATTGCAAGCCCACCATGAGGCGGCATCCCTATCTTGAAAATTCCATTGTAAGTGCCGTAATTTTCTGAATTCAAGCCTTTATATTTCATATTTTCAACTAAAAAAGAACTTTGCTTTCTAAACAGGACTCTAATTCATTTATCATAATTCTTTTCATAATATCTCTACTTTCAAACTAAAAAGCCTTCCACTCCTTATAGGAGCGAAAGACTGATTTCGCGGTACCATCCTACTTACATAAATTTTATAATATGTTATCTTAGGTCCCTTTAACGGAGGAAAACCCGTTCTGCTCTACTAAATTTCAAGCAGACTTCTCCAGGATGTCCTTCAGTATTGACTTTCTCATGAAGCTTCCACCATCCTTCACTCGCTTTGGATACTACCCAGTACTTACTCTTCCCTTCTCAGAATTTTCTTTATTTTTTACAATTATATTCTCTTGCAAGTGCTTTATCAACATGAGTAATTAAATAATTTTTATAAAATTATTTTTATTCACACAAAAATTTTCTTGACATACCATATATATAATTGTAAAATCATTTTAAATATTAATATTAAGGCTATGATGAGAAGAGTAAATATGTATTTTCTTTTACAGAGAGTCCTCAATTGCTGAAAGAGGATAAAGAAGGTCTTATTGAACCAAGGCTCTGAGCCTCATACCGATCCTTAATACACTTAAGGGGAGACTATGACAGATGCTCCTGATAACGAGCTCGGGTATAAGTAATTATTTTACCGTACCTTAAAGATTGAAACTTTAAGTTTCAATGAACTGGGGTGGCACCACGAAGTTATGCTCTCGTCCCCAAGACTTTAATAAGTCTTGGAGATGGGAGCTTTTTTATTTTTTATATTTACACAAAATTTCACATTAATTTAGGAGGAATTCTTATGGAGAGTTTAAAAGAAAATAATATAGCTGAAGCTGCTAATTTTATTGAATCTATAGTGGAAGACGACGTTAAAAACAAAGCATTTTCAAGGCCTATAGCAACTAGATTCCCGCCAGAGCCTAACGGTTATCTTCATATAGGAAGCGCTTATGCTATAAATATAAGCTATAATGTTTCTCAAAAATATAACGGTACTTTCAATCTTAGATTCGACGATACTAATCCTGCAAAGGAAGATATGGAATATGTAAGAGCTATAATTGAAGACATGAAATGGCTTGGTTTTGATCCTAATGAACGGATTTTCTATGGCTCCGATTACTCTAACATTTATTATGAAATGGCTATAAAGCTTATAAAAAAAGGTAAGGCTTATGTATGTGATTTGAATCCTGATGAAATAAGAGAATACAGAGGAACTCTTACCAGTGCTGGAATAAATAGTCCGTATAGAGATAGGACTGTAGACGAAAATCTAAAATTATTTGAAGAGATGAAAGTTGGAAAGTATGCTGCCGGTGAAAAGGTGCTCCGTGCAAAAATTGATATGTCGTCACCAAATATAAACATGAGAGACCCTGTAATATATAGAATTCAACACGTATCCCATTACAAGACAGGAAATGACTGGTGTATATATCCTATGTATGATTTTGCACACCCTCTTCAAGATGCTATAGAGGGCATAACTCACTCTCTTTGTTCTAATGAATTCAAAAATCATCGTCCTCTTTATGAATGGTTCTTAAATGAACTTGATTTTTCAAATCCACCTTGTCAAAGAGAATTTGGAAGAATGAACTTGAGCGGTGTTGTAACAAGTAAAAGATATTTAAAGGAATTAGTTTTTGGAGGATATGTTGATGGCTGGGATGACCCTAGGCTTCCTACTATAAAAGCTTTTAGAAGAAGAGGAATTACTCCCGAAAGCATAAAGAACTTTCTAACTCAAATGGGTATAGGAAAAACTGACTTTACAATAGATATTTCAATGCTTGATCACTATGTTAGAAACGACTTAAAATCTAAAGTTCCTTCAATAATGGCAGTTTTAGATCCAATTAAAGTCACTATAACAAATTATCCCAAAGGAGAAATAGAGTATCTTAATATTACAAATAACCCCGAAAATGAAACTTTAAGTTCTAGAAAAGTTCCGTTCTCAAGAAACATCTTCATAGAAAAATCCGATTTTATGGAAAATCCAATAAAAGGTTTCCATAGATTAACGCCTAGTGGAGAAGTCAGACTTAAAGGAGCATATTTTATAAAGTGCAATGAAATAGTAAAAGATGAAAATGGAGAAATAATAGAACTTTTGTGCACCTATGATCCTGAAACAAAGAGTGGTTCAGGTTTTACTGGTAGAAAGGTAAAAGGCACTATACACTGGGTATGTGATTATGATAAGGTTGAAGCTACTGTTAATCTTTACGACAAACTTATACTTGATGAAGAACTTTTACGTGATAGCTCAAAATCTTGGGAAGAAAAGCTTAATCCTGAATCTAAGATAACTTTAGATAAATGCTTTATAGAGCCATTTGTCAAAAATGCAAAACCAGAGGATAAATTTCAGTTCATGCGTCATGGATACTTTTGTGTGGATAGAAAGGAAACAACTAGTGATAATTTAGTATTCAACAGAACTGTGTCTTTAAAAGATAGCTTCAAAAAATAATATAATTCTGTCATATCCTAAAAGAAAACTTTATAAATACATTAATACTATCATTTATTTTATTATTTTGTTATAATGATTAAATGATATAAATAACACTCTAGTTAAGAGAAAGAGGTGCCCGATATAAATAATAATTATAAAAATACAAAGAATACATTTGAAATTAAAAATGGCGTTGCTCTAATGACCATATTAAAAAAGGATGGAACTGAGCTTATTGCTAAGATAGATGAAGCTGACCTAGAAAAAGTACAAAGTGCTGGAACTTGGTTTGCAGAATGGCATAAAGACTTTAATAGCTACTTAGTTCAAAATATAAGTTCTTCAAAGCTTAACAAGAAATCTAAGCCTTTAAAACAAAGTCTTCAAACAGTAATCATGGATACTGCTCCTTCTGCACCAATTAGACATATCAACAATGATACTTTAGATAATAGAAGATGTAATTTAGAGGTCTTTAAAAGAGATGCAGTAAATAAAACAGAAAAAATCAATGAAGATACCATTGCTATACTACTTATGGATAAGCACGGCAATGTTACTTCAAAGGCTTTGATTTCTGCTGAAGATTTAAGTGAGGTTATAGTACCTGGATATACTTGGGTTAGTCATAAAGTAAACAATGAAATCTGCGTTGTAGCAAATACTCCAAGTGGTAGAATTCATTTAGACAAAATTTTAATGAATCCTGCTGAAAATCAAAAGGTTCATCATATAAATCTTAATCCATTAGATAACAGAAGACATAATTTAGAACTAAATGAAATAGAAGAATAGATATAAAAAAGGCTACATAGATTCTACATCTTGATGTGACCCCCAAAAGTTAGACTTTATTAGCGAGACAGTTTCGGCTGCCTCGCTA
>ERZ781272.169-NODE-169-length-83571-cov-16.122013_pt1 | contig 83571 bp, 83 predicted proteins | sample MGYA00375850_ERZ781272 | MGnify/ENA primary metagenome ERZ781272 (study PRJEB29790, sample SAMN06051246) | human gut metagenome | host: Homo sapiens | place: USA: Cincinnati, Ohio | collected 2013-06-21 | study: EMG produced TPA metagenomics assembly of the Gut...
AGCGGCAGACAGGACAGTGGACACAGGAGGATGAGGCGGGCTATCAGCTCTACCAACAGGAAACAGATCCGAAGAAGCGCACCTTTCGGGTATGGTATCTCATCGCCAACCCCCGGAATCTGCCGAAAGAGTTTGTCCAGAAAGAGCTGGAGTTTCGGTGGAAGCTGTTCCCGGAGAAGAAGGAGGAAACCAAATGAGCAATCAAGCTTTCCAGCAAAACCTGAACGACAAAAAAGGCCCCCAGCCCGGAGGTCCCTATCTCATTCAGATGCTGTTCAAAGAGCCGGCAGAAATGCCGGACAAAGAAAAAATGACTGCCGTAATGGAGAAGCACATCGGATCAGCAGAGTGCTTCTGTTATGATCAGAAAATGGCCGGCTTTGCCGCGCAGGACCATATTGCAGAGTTCAAGGACGGAAAATGCCCGGTGCAGCTGATGGTGATGAAATGCGACAAGTTCAAGGGCAAAGGCTTTGATGCCTTCCTGATGAGCCAGATGTGGGACTGCCAGGAGGACCGGGAGCGGATCTTCCGAGAGTGCCGGTATCAGGTCGTGGCCACCGATATGCTGGCAGCGGCGCTTCCGGCGCTGGAGCGTGCCAACCTGGATGTCGACTTTCTGGAGGCTCTGGCGGAGCTGTATCCTACTTGCGAGGCGTTCTATTTCCAAAACTGCGGCAAGCTCTTGCTGGCCGAAGATGTGCGTTCCCATCAGATCGAGGGCCCGGACCGGTTCATCCGCTTTGGCGTCAATGTCCGATTCTTCAATATCCAGGGCACCGAGGATATGCTCATCGACACGGTGGGCATGAGCACCCTGTTCCTGCCCGACCTCCAGTACCACTTCCACGGCATGGACCCCAACTGGGTGGTAAACCACGCCTACAATGCGGCGTCCTACATTCTGGCGAATGACAACCCCATTGAGGATGGGGAAACCATAGACGGCGTGGCGGATGGCCAGATGTGCCGGGAGATTCAGTGGAAGTGCCAGTATGAGGACGCCCTGATCCAGCCGCCCAGAGGGGTGCTGGACATTAATATGGGAGAGTGTGCGTCTGGAATGCGTTAATATAAAATGATGCCATATAAAAAAGATAGTTGACATTATATCGTAAAATGACAGCTACCTTTTTTATATAAGGGTTTTGGTTAAGGTTTTCGTTCTACAAACCACCGGCCTATATAAGCTCCCGTTAAATTTGTACTGCGTTCAAAAAAGAGATGGCTTTGCTTTCCGTTTACCAAAATTGTATAACAGTCGCCCTGACCTCCAGCTTTCCTTGCGACAGAGGGTTTCATATTCAAAATGCGGTCAATTGTATAAGGCGTTCCGTCTTCCCAGGTAAGTTCTTCTGGAAGCATTTTTCCGTCTGGAAGGAAGGCTGCTCTTACGTTTACATAAACCTTGCAGTCTGTCTGAACACCGCTCATATAGTTCTACCTCCTTAAAAAGTTTTTTAACTTCTTCCAGTTCTTCCTCAAGTGTAGATGCATCTGAATGGAAAATGAGATGTGCTTCATCCTTTGTCCATCCGCATAGCAGATAATCACCAGTATGTGTTAGCTCAGAGGTATAGTAAAAATATTGCTGCTTATCTAATTGACAGCAGAAATAGACACACCGGGTAAGAGGGGAGAGGACAGGAGATGGAGTAATAAGCTGATAGATGATAGTTGTCCCATTGTTGCAAAGTTCTTTTCTAAGGGAAAAATCGTTTTCCGTATATGGACAAATATAATCAGACTCTTCCTGATACATGGCATGGAACAAGTCAAGGTATAGATCGGAGCCATTTTTTTCAAGATCCTGACAAAATGATTTTGGGGAAAGATAGAAAAAATGGGGGTTCCATTTATGTTCTACATAGTATATATCGCGGATAGTATCTTCGTTCATCAGTAGTCCTCCTATTCAATTGTTTTCAGAAAATTCCCATGTGATACGATGGGAGACTCCAGTTTATAACCTTTACGTTTCATGACACGAAATTTAAAGTCCAGTAATTCTGCTGGTACATAAAGAGCTTTGGCCGCCTGAAAGAAAAACTGGTCTTCGTTTAATGCATTTAATACGCAGTCATCGGATAACAGCAGTTCGGCAGCAAAGAGATTTGCTTCATATTCCTGCCGATCTGTATCGTCAAATAGTGTAAATTCATGAAACGCAGCTGTTATGTTTGTATGAAGCACGGAGTGAGCAATTTCATGAGCCAGTATGACCCGTTGAATCACTTCCGGTAAATCGCTGTTGATTGTGATATGTTTGATTCTGCGGTGCTGAACATAAAATCCTTTGCAGCACCCTTTATATCTTCCCATCGGTTTTAATACCACGATAATTTTCATTGCCTGTGCCAGACGGAATGGATCCGATTCACCATATTTTTTCTGGATCCGTCTGACTTCTTCAGATATGGATTGAATAGTCAAAACAGCTCCCTCCTTTCGGACTATATTACGGGAGAAGATTATTGTGGATTTTTCTTTTTGCTAAAGGTTTTTCTGGCTGCTTTTTACAGTCATAGTATGCTTCGGCAACTGCCTGAAAATAAGCATCTTTTGCTTCTTCGCTTAGAGTGCCTCCTGCAAAAAGAGCTGTGTTCTCAGCCAGCATTTTCTGTAGATCCAACGCCTCCCTGGTTCCGCTATTTTTTCTCATATCTTCTACATATTCCATGCGGTCTAAGCCGTAAGATGGATCCTCTATGTTATCGTTCTGCAGATACTCGGTTGATACCTCCAGTGCCTTTGCCAGTTTATAAAGCTGTGCCTGGTATGGTTTTCTTTCGCCTAATTCATAAGAAGTAATTGTCCGGATACCCATTCCGGCTTTTTCTGCTAATTGTTTCTGACTTAATCCAAGATTTCCGCGTTGTTCTTTAACTTTAGCACCAAAAGATTTCATGTCAGACCTCCATTCGTTTTAGTGTGCGTAAACTTGCTAACTGTGCTATTGACAAGTGTGCATGTAGTTGCTAATATTTGGATTAGCAAGAGTTGGCAAGTGTCAGTGACTATATGCACATTATAATGGTAAGTGTGCAAGCTGTCAAGAATAAGTGTGCTAATACTTGCTAGAAAAAATTGGAAGAGGGTACAGAATATGAATCGGACAATCCTTCATAGTGATATGAACTGTTTTTATGCTTCTGTAGAAATGATGCTGAACCCAGAGCTACAGGGAAAAGCAGTAGCAGTGTGCGGGTCCACAGAAAACCGTCATGGAATTGTTCTTGCAAAATCAGAGAAAGCGAAACAAGCAGGAATAAAAACAGGAATGGTTAACTGGGAGGCAAAACGACTTTGTCCGGATTTGATTTTGGTTCCACCCCAGTATGAACAGTATTTAAAATATTCCAATATGGCAAGAGAGATTTATCAGGAATATACAGACCTGGTAGAGCCTTACGGAATGGACGAGTGCTTTCTGGATGTGACAGCAAGTCAGGTTCTTTATGGTTCTGGAAAAGAAATTGCAGACCAGATTCGCTGCAGGATGAAGAATGAACTGGGATTGACTGTTAGTATAGGAATTTCATTCAATAAAATATTTGCAAAACTGGGAAGTGATATGAAGAAGCCGGATGCCATAACTAGCATTGAAGAATCAGAATGGAAACAAAAGGTTTGGCCGCTTCGGGTATCGGAATTATTATTCTGTGGCCGATCAACTACAAAGAAGCTGGAGCAAGTTGGAATTTATACGATAGGAGATTTGGCAGAAATGGATCATGATTATGTGAACCAGCTTCTTGGTAAAAATGGGCTGATGCTGTGGTCATATGCAAATGGTCTGGATGATAGTCCGGTAATGGAGAAGGACTTTGTGTCTCCGACGAAAAGTGTGGGGCATGGAATTACTTGTACAGCAGATCTTAAAACAGAAGAGGAGGTCTGGAAGGTTATTCTGGAATTATGCCAGGACATAGGACATCGATTAAGGATTCATGGATTGAAAGCACAGGGGGTTCAGATAGCGATTCGCAGTCAGGAACTATTTACAAGGCAGTATCAAGGTCAACTTTCCCTTCCGACGATAGTGCCTTTGGAAATTGCTAAACTGGCGAGGGAACTATTTCAGAGAAATTATGATTGGAAGGAACCTGTGCGTTCGGTAACTGTTCGTGCAATCAACTTGGTATCAGCAAAAGAACCGGAGCAAATCTGTTTGTTTTCGGATCCAATCCGGCTTGAGAAAGAAGAAAAATTATTTTTGGCGATTGAGGAAATTCGGCGGCGATTTGGAAAAAGGGCTATCTATCCAGCGGCCTTGATGAAGGATCTGAAGATGCCGGAATACCGAGATCATGGTTTGATTATGCCGGGAGTTATGAACCGGTAAGATAGGAGGGGCTTATGGGACGGAAAAACTCATTGGCAAAAAACAGTATTCAGATGCTGTGTGTGATGCAGCATCTGGATGAACAAAATTTATATGAAAGGTCAAAATTGTTATTATCTATTTATCGAAATGTATGCTGGACGGCCTGTGACCGTGCTGCAATGCTTCGTGAAGAAGCAGAATATTGTTATGGCAGAGAACTGGAGGCGGGGCTTCTATATCTGAATGATTTTGCTCCTACTGTAGAGAGGGAAAAGTTTGAAGAAACAGTAAAAAGCCTGTTCCAGACCAAGTGGCTTGTGGAACTGGTAGACTCGGCCATGGTTAAAATGCGTGATTTTCCATATTCACCACAGCTTTATTTTGACATTGTGTTTAAGTGTTATTTAAGCCGGTTCCGATATACAGAGACTGAATTACTGGAAACGCTTCGGATGGAAAGAAGCACATATTATGATAGAAAAAAGGAAGCAATTAAAATATTCGGTCTATCCCTTTGGGGGAGTGCTCTTCCTCAAATCAAACAGGCTTTGGAAGAACCGTTACTTTATGAATAGAGGAGAGGTGGTTTTATGAGCAACAAAAAGAAAATGGAAGTTTTGTATTTTGTTGAGCAATACATAAAAAAGGTATGGATATCCGCCTACTGTGCGGGATATCGGAAAAGGTTTAGGGTATCGTTCCCCATCAACTGTGCATGGTTATCTTCGGCAATTGAAGGAAGAACATCTGATTGAAAGTGACGGAAGCAAACCGAGAACGCTTCATATCAATTAAATAGTCCGACTAAAGTCCGACAATAGTCCTACTGAAAGTCCGACTTCTCTCATGTTATAGTCAGTACACTGGATGGTCAGTGTGCTGAGCGAGAAGATCTCATACAGAAATGTATGGGGTCTTTTTTTATAGTGTTTTGTGCGCTGCATCCAATTTCAAGTTTGTTAAAAGCCAGCGGGATCCTCCCGTTGGCTTCTTTTTTTCTAAGGAGCAGCGTATGGAGAAAAGCTCTTGCTTGAGGATTGCCAGAAACCTATGTCGTAGTCCGCCACTTGTCCTTCGTTTTCACCACCCAACGAAAACTAAGGAGGACAGGAACATGGCAAAACCGTATAAGATACCGGATTTTAGAAAAATGTATCCGGAAGCCAGCGAGGAAGTAATCGCTGTATTGAGAACAAGTGAAAGAAAAATGCAGTATCAGGAATATGACTTAAAAAGAGCAAGAAATATCGTAGATCCTAAAACAGGAGAGAAAATGACCATTCCTAGCAGAGAGGATTCCTATGAACGCCTGCAGGAAATGGCTGTGCAATTTCCAGAAGAAAACAGAAGTGTTGAGGATCAGATTCTGAAAAAAATAGAGTGTGAACAGTTACATAAATTCCTTTTAGAACTCTCGAAAGAAGAACAGTGGTTGATTCAGGAACTCTATTTTGAGGAACGGACGGAACGGGAGGTAGCTTCGGTACTTGGATTGTCACAGAAGGCGATAAACAAACGGAGACAGAAGATTTTAGAGAAACTGAGAAAATTATTTTAATTATTTTTCTGTTTTTGGTTCTCAAACTTCTCTGCCAGCGTGGAAAGAAGTGAAGGGGACTGATTTCTCTTTCTGTTCTTTGGCAAAAACTGTGTGAAACAGTCATATCCGGCAATACAGATACCTTAGTTGTTCAGCCCAAAAGGAAAAGCACAAAGGAAAATCCGCCACGACCACCTGCAGATAGTCAGAGTGTCTGTCAATAAGATGACATCAAAGGTGCAGAGCGAAAAAAATTTGTCCTTAAAGCAGTTTTGGCAGACTGCCTGCAATGACCTGAACAGCCTATAATGATACTTCCGTCCAGTCACAGCCCCGCAAAACGGGAACACGCAATGAGGGCGGCTCGGAGAGACCCTCGGAGGGGAACAATCCCATGACAGCCTTAAGCCATGGCTGGTCAGTGTTGCCGCCCAAAGATATCGGTTGTAACAGGAATATCAGTATTTCCGATATCTGGTTCCGGGAAGTTGTGTCGAATAGGAACTTTTGAAAATGAAGAACAAGTGATTTTTAACAAAAACTATGGCGACAGCTTTATATTTATCCAGCGGAAAAGGAAAGATAGATCAGCTGGATAAGGCTGCCGCTATCCTTGTGTTCTAAATCACAAAATGATAAGGAGGAAGATGTATATGCGTGTCAAAGAATTTATGGAATTATATTCTGACAGCAATTTTCATTTTATGACATCGAAAGGATATTTATTTCTGAATTCTGACCAGGTAAAATCCATACTTTTGGAAGGGCAGAAAGAAGCAGCCAAGAAGGAGCTGGGAAAGGGAATCCGAGCTGATGAACTTTTGGCAGGCGAGGTCATCAGCGTAAGCTGGAAAAAGGGCATTTGCCATATGACAGCAGAATTACATAGAGATAGAGACTTTTCATAAAGAGTAGGAACATTCGTAGTCCAGAGTAGATGGAAGGAGGGGAAGTGTTACGATAAAAAAAGGAGATATATATTATGCAGACCTGATGCCGGTAATAGGCTCTGAACAGGGGGGAATCCGGCCGGTTTTGATTATTCAGAATGATGTTGGTAATTGTTACAGTCCAACCGTCATTGTGGCAGCAATTACAAGTCGGCCTAATAAGCACTGGATACCTACACATATCGAATTGGGAAATCATGTAAGAGGACTCCATAATGATTCTGTTATTTTATTGGAGCAGGTAAGGACGATTGACCGGATAAGATTAAGAGGGTATGTAGGAAGTCTGAGTGAAGCCATGATGCGTAAAGTAGATGAGGCAATTCTCGTGAGTTTTGGTGTAACAGTACAGAGAAGAACATAAAGGGTGTTTGGAAAAGGAGCAGGAGGCAGGAATGGGTCAGGGAAAACGTGCGTGGATCTATTGTGCGATTGATGCACCGGAAGATAGAAATGGTGCATTAAAAAGTCAGTTTAAACAGCTGATTGATTATGGAGAGCAGATGGGATTTGAACTGGTTGGAAGTTCCAGTGATGTGGGGACAACTCCGCTTTGGAATCGAAATGGATTTCGTCATTTTATAGAAGCGGTTCAGAAAGAACAGATAGATGTTCTTTTGATTGTAAACCGTGGCAGGCTGTCCAGATCATCCATGCAGCTCGCAAGATTTCAGATCCTTCAGGAAAACTATGATGTCGATGCATATTCGCCATTGGAAGGGAAAATTGAGTTTGGCAGTTGAAAAAATAGGAGAGAAGATTTTATGAGAGCAGAAGAAAAGAATATGGTAGAACGGATCATGGACACAGAAACGATGGGATATGCCTATGAGTATCCATATGGTGGGGGAGCCAGAAAAGAATATATGTTGGCACTGACCCCGGAGAACTTGGCAAATTTTATCGGTGCGAGAGGATATGATGCTAAAAAAATAGTGATTACCGATGTGTTGGATCGCCTGATTGTGAATACCTGTATGGGGATGCTGGATGTTTGTCCGGACCAGAAATTATGTGGGAGAATTATTGAGTATTTGGCGCCGATCCAGCTGGGAGAGAAGGAGGCTGGAGAGATTTTGGCGGTGGAACGCAATGTGGCAGATGAATATTTTGCTATGGAAGATGAAGCGGTTACGATGGCAGAATGTCAGATGTTATAGAGATTGTTGAGGAGGTAGAACGATCATGATTGGGATATTGATTGTTGCGGCAGTTGGAATTATTGGATTTTTGTTAACTGCAGGTATTGCATTTGGAATAGCAGGGAGTTATCAAATCGATTGACGTTGTTTATTGATAATGCTTCGTTTGAAAAGGAAAGATTGTTACATTGTGTGATAGCTATGAGAAGAGTAACACGGTATACTGTGTATAGCGTTAGAGGAAAGGAGTAAAGTAATATGGCAAGGTATATTGTGGATTCCCAGATAGATAATCACGAAAAATATTATTTCATTCGTGAACAGGAGAGCCAAGATATAGTGTTACTGCCCTCCAAGTATCTAATGCATAAAAAAAGATCAAAATTGTCACCTAACACTATCAGAAGAAGTGCAGGAGCCATTTCATACTATCTGAATTATATAGATGAGACTGGCATTCAGTTAGATGATGTATGGGAGATGCCATATGATAAGCAGCAGGAACACTTTACAGACTATTTGATATGGTTACAGGCAGGATTGCATAGTGGAGATAGTTATAAAAAGAAACCATATAATGAGACCTGTAATGCGTATTTAAAAGAGGTGTTCCGATTTTATAGATTTTCTGGACAGCAGGATGAATCTACAAAGCAATTGAAAGTCCTCTCTGATATGAGAATTATTGTACATAATTCAGTGGGAGTAAAAAGAACATTATATCGGAATACATTTCATGGATATCTACAGGAAAAAGGACATATAGGGAAGACCATAGAGCAGGATAAGATCGTGATTTTATTAAAGGCATGTGCCAATTGTCGCGATCAAATCCTGCTTTTATTATTAGCAGAAACGGGATTTCGCATCGGGGAACTTTTGGGAGTCCGGTATGCGACAGACATTGATTATGAGAGACACTTGCTGTATGTCAATTTTAGAGAAGATAATGAAAATGGAGCCAGGGCTAAGAATGCAGAATACAGAAAGGCAAAAATCAGCGATGCCACCTTTGAAATTCTGCAGTTTTATATAGAGGAATATAAAGACCTTATTTTCCAGCAGGAATACTTGATTATTAACATTTCGGGAGATTATGCAGGAAAACCGATGCAGAACTCAGGCGTCTATGCATTGATGGAACGGCTGCAGAAGAAGACTGGGATTAAAGTAACACCACATATGCTGCGGCATTATTTTGCAAATGCTCGCCGGAAGGCTGGATGGAAGTTGGAACTTATCAGTCAAGCGCTTGGGCATCGAAATATAGAAACAACGATGAGATATTTAAATATATCGGATCAGGAGTTGATGGATGTCAGTGATGAATTTTATAGAAAACATCAGTCCATTTATGAAATTGACAAATTACTTTAGGGAAGGAGGAGAAGTATGTGACTGCATTAAGATTATTGAATACGGAATCACAGGATAAAGCGGATTATCTTCACAACCAGTTAATAACAGATATAAATGTACCGAGTACATACTGGGAGTGTGCAGAGTCCTACTTAAAAGGTGTAGGGATATATGATGTTTTCCTTATAGAAGAACAGGATTTCCGTAATTATAAAATCTTTTTGCGTGAAACAGGGAACTTTACAAAGAAACAGGTATTTGAGCGAACTGGGTTCCTGCGAAATTTGAAGAAGACTCTCATCCAAGAAGAGTATAAAGAGTTGTTGGATGAAATTGAGCAGTGCAATACAGTGCAAGAACGCTTGAAAGGAAATGTCAGGAATTTCTTGATACGGCAGGGAATTCATCATGTAAAGGAAATTGATTATAGAATCAGAGAACTGTATGAAAGTGAGTTGCGCAGGACAAAAACTTCCTCTAAAGGTCTTGAATATTTGAAGACATTGGATCGGATCAAACAGTTTGATATCCGAAAAGAAATGGAAACCCTTTCTGGAAGAAATAAAGAGCGGCTCAAGTATGAAGGGCAAGTGATTTTTCTTCCCTACATACCGGATCAGGACATAGCATCAGATTTTGATTATATCCAAGATAAAAGCGAACTGGTATGGGATTTTAGCCAAAAAGCGCCAGAAACTTTAAAAAAACAAATTTTTCAGATTTTGTGCTATGCCTTGAGAAATATAAAAGACAGCAAGGATCGCAGAGTGCGCTATCTACTTCCTTTAAGGTGGATGTATGAGTTTTGCGTAGAGGAAGGAATTGATGATATCGAGCGGCTTGAACTGGAGCAAATAAAGAAATTGGAAACAATTGTAGCCAGGAAAGTTGCAAATGTGAAGAATAGTATGCAGATTGTGGATAACAGCCGCAAAATACTTTTTATGAGTGGAAAAGAAATTCACTGGTATGCAAATGTCTGGTATATGGAAAGATTCAATTTTGCACCAGAGCGTGTAAATCCAAGCAATCCTGTGCAGCGACTCAGTTTTTACGAAGTGACGAATGAGAGAAACAGAGAATTGCTGCAAGAGTATATGAAATATCAAGTAGGTATCGGTGATTTAGCACTTGGAAATATACGAAATCAATTGTGTTATATTAAAAAATTTCTAGTTTACTTTAACACATTGGAATCCATATGTGAAATTACGGAAGAACAAATAGCAGAGTATTTCAAACTTCTGCAGGAAGAGGAAATTAAAGCAGAAACAGTAAACAGACAGATATTTGATATTCACAGATTTTTTGTGTACTTAAATGCTAAAGGACATATCAAGAGAATAATTTTTGATCCGAATTATTACATCCAGAAAGTTTTTCCATATCACCATGATCGAAGTGTTCAGGAAGATGAGTATATGGAAATATTAAAAAGGCTGAAGTTTTTTCCAGAGGTACAAAGACTTATTTTTCTAAATTTATGGGCAACAGGATTACGGATCAGTGAAGTGTGTACATTAAAAGGAGGTGCATATTATTGGGATGGGGAAGATGCATGGATTAAGGTTTATCAAATCAAAATGAAAGCGGAAAAAATGATACCAATTTCATTGGTGCTTTATCAAATTATGAAAATTTATATAAAAAAGCATCATATTAAACCTACCGATTTCCTGTTTAAATCAAAGGATGGCGGGGCATATAGGACTGGTACATTTGTTAAGGGCTTCAAAGCAAATTGTAAGAAGTATGGAATACATATTTCGGGCGAAACATTCAAGACGCATGATTACAGGCATACATTGGCAAGTAGTTTCTATGATGAAGGAGTGTCCATTCAGACGATTCGGGATTATTTAGGGCATAACAATGAAAATATGACAAAGCAGTATATAGACTACATGCCTAAACGGATCGAACAGGCGAATAAGGAATATTTCAATCAGGCAGAAAATCTTCTTGCAACTGGAATTATTCCAAAGAAACGGGGTGAAAAAACTGGAAAATAAGATACATATCTATGAATTAGACTGCTATAAGAATGCGACTGAAGAACAAAAAAAGAGAATGAGGGTTCGGAAAGACCGTTACTTCGACCTGGAGGGACTTCCGTCAGAAGAAGTAAGAAAGCTCCTAGAAGATTTTGTCTGGGAAAGGGGAAAGAAACTTGCTCCAAGTAGTTTGGCATCTGAAATATTATATTTTAATAATATCCGGAATTTTCTTATAGAAAAGAATATTAAAATCCTGAGATATGAAGACGAGAATAAGATTATTTTGCAGCTAAAGAGTTGGATGATGGAAAAGGGATATGCCCTTACAAGTAAGAAGTATCGAAGCGTTTATGAAATTGTAGCAACAGAAACACCTGGCATAATAAAGCATATGAAGAAAATTCTGAGGTATTCTCAGAAAGATGGGGGGTGCTTAGAACAGGAGAGAGATGTGTGGGAATTGGACAAGTTTGAATTTCCTCTCCGCAGCAACCCGATAAAGAATGTAAAGACTATAAATTTTAAAGGAATTAGTCAAATAACAATCCGAAAAGAAGTTAAAACAGTAATTTTTATGCATTTGAAATATATGGCAATAGGAAGTATTATGGCTGAGGTGGTAGCGACTAAAAGATTTTGTAGATATCTGGAATTAAGGTATCCTAAGATTATATCATTACTAGATTTGACACGGGATATTATGGAAAGCTATTTGATCTATCTTCAGACAGAGGCAAAGGAAAGGAAAAATTATCGCTCTGATTTATATGGTCTACGAAGGGTAGTTGAAGATGTGGGAAATCATTATGATAGGCAGGATATCAAAAACCTATTTATAAGTACAGATTTTCCCAGCACGCCAAGATATCTATTTAAGTTTTATTCGGACGAAACCATAAAGAAGCTGAATGAAAACATTTTTCAGATGGATGAACAAATAGCGAGGGCGTTAATCCTTCATCAGCTGCTGGGAACACGAATTTCGGATACGCTTACACTAAAAACAGACTGTTTGAGTATAAGAGAAAATCGATATTTTATACGAATCGAGCAGGTAAAATCAATTACATTTGAAAAAGCAATTAGTGATGAAATAGCACAGCTTATTATAAAGTCAATTGATTATACCGAGGAACATTATGGAAAGACAAAATATATTTTTGTAAAAAAAGATGATCCATCGAAACCATTTCAGTATAGCATGCTCCAAAATCGAGTCATGCAAATGATTAGGAAAAATGATATTCGGGATGAGAATGGAGAACTGCTGAATTTTGGAACACATACATTCCGACATTGTTATGGGAAAAAGCTGACAGAAATGCATATCGACGACTGGATGATCGCAAGGCTTTTGGGGCATAAAACATTACAAAGTGTACATCATTATCGAAAGATTGGGAACAAGATAATGGCGGATGAAACGAGGGCAGTCAGAGAGAAAATCGATATGATTTTAATGGATGTGGTAAAGGAGTGGGATGGGTATGAAATATGATAAGATGATAGCTGTTAACAAAGCTGAGAGTGAGCAGAAAATAAAAAAGGCGATTCGGGCAATCGATGATATGAGTGCCAGAGGGATGCCGATATCTGTAACAGAATTGGTTCGTTGGACAGGTTTATCAAGAGGATTTTTTTATAAGAATATGCAAGTCCGTCAGAGACTTGAGGAAGCTGTCAAACTGCCACGGCGGATAGATGTACAGCAGCCATCTGAAGAAACAAATGTTGTGGGTTATAATTTTCAGGAATTGAAGAAGGATTTTAACAGATGTCAGTCAGAGAATCAAAGGTTAAAGGTTGAAAATGAGCAGCTTCTCCAAAAGTGCAGTATACTTCAAAAAGAGGTGGACACATTGAAGAAACGGTTGGATCGAAAGGAGATTGCGTTGTTGAAAAAACTATAAAGGTTGTGATTAAAGATGAAAGCAAATAAAATCATCGAAATGAGCCAGGAGAAAAGTAGGCAAAAAGTAAAACTAGCAATGGAAGAAATTCAAAGAATGCGTAATGAGGGTGAAAGGATTACAGTTTCCGGATTATGCAAAAGAACAGGATTATCTAACTCGTTTTTCTACAGAAATGAAAAAATCAAAGAAGAAGTACATAAAGCTGTTGATATTCAAAATCAAAGCTATAAAATGAACATAGACGAAGCGGAACTCCTTGATGAGTATAAGGAAAAGTTGTTAGCTATGAGAATTGAAATTATAAAATTGAAAGCGGAAAATCAAAAGCTGGAATCAGAGTTAGATACTTTGCGAAGGCAACAGAAAGGTGTGAGTGATGTTAAATGAAGTATGATAAAATCGTAGGTCTCAAGAAACAACAAGAAAAAGAGAATTTAGAAATTATTCAGAGAGAGATTGATGCGATGCTCCGAAGAAAGGAGAGGATCTCGATTACTACCTTGGCAAAATATGCAGGAGTTGATAGAAGTTATTTTTATAGAAATTTACAGGCCAAACAAATGGTAGAAGATGCACAGTTGAAGCAGGGGGAATGTTATAATCCTAAAAAGGCAATTTTTGATAGAGCAACTGAGGAAGTTAATAAACAGCTGAAAAGACAAATGATTTTATACAAGAGACGAATTAAAGAGCTAGAGCTGCAGATAGAATTACTAGAAGAGGAAAATCAGAGGTTGAAAGAAAATAGATAATTTTACATAAAGTAAGAGAGCAGACTTTTGGACAAGAGGATATCCAAGAGTCTGCTTTTTTACTAAATTAAAAAGAAAAATAATTTACACATCGGAGTGATGTGAAAGATAAAACAAGTATTTTCAAGCATTCCGGGGCAGGTACTGGATTTTATGGTCGTGCTGATCGGTCTTGTAATCATCTTTAAGAAACAGATTACAACCCTGCTGAACAATGTATTCAAAGAAATCAACAGTCAGTCGAAAGAGGTATATTAATATGCGCAAAAGCGGGCAGATAACCGTATTCTTAAGTCTGGTTATGCTGTGCGTCTGCAGTCTGGTGTGCGGGCTCGTCGAGTCCGCCAGGACCGCAGGGGCAGGCTGGTATCTGAAGATGGCGGCAGATTCCGCCATGGATTCTGTATTCAGCGGCTATCACCGGGCGGCATGGGAGCAGTACCGGCTTTTCCTGCTGGAATACGAAGATGAGGACGAACCAGGCAGTACGTGGCTGAAGCATATGGAGCCTTATATGGAAACCCATGGCTGGTATCCGGCTGTCATTCAGTCCGCCTCGGTCAAAGGGATTTCCCATATTACTGATGAGCACGGAGCCAACCTTAAGCAGGAGATACAGGATTACATGCGGTATGGAATCTGGGATACTGTAGCGGAGGAATCCGAAGCGGAAACTCTATGGAAGGAACTGAAAGAGGCGGAATCCCTGCAGACCGTTTCAGAGGCGTACAGCGGCCACGCGAGGGAGGCGGCACGCATGGAACGTGCGCTTGAAGCCATATGGAAATCGCTGGAGAACCAGGAAGAGTATCGTAAAAAGGCCGCCGCCAGGCTGTCCGGCTGGGAAGGATCCGGTTTTCGGACCGCCGCAAAGCAGTTAAAAAAAGAGGCGAGGCGCCTTCCGGGGCTGATAAAGACCTACGAAAAGAAAGCTGACGAACTGGCTGCACATCTGGAGAAAACGAGGGCGGACACAGAGCAGCAGAGGGATGATTTAAGCGAAGGTATACGGAGGGCCATGGAGGAGGAACTGGCCAGCTATGAGTCATACATTTCTGAGAACGGAGAGAAGCGGAGGGAGATAGAAGCCATGCTCCCCGGGACAGAAGGAAATGCAGGGCTGATCGACCGTGCGGTGGAGCGGTCTTATGAGGTCGAAGAAATTATTGATGAATGGGATGACGAGGACGAGGGAGATGGGCCGGATGAGGATGCATTATGGGGATCTGTTGAGGCTGTCTGGGATAGAGTGAAGATACCGGAGCTCTCCTTTCGGGCGGGGCTGAAGGAACCGGAAAAGCAGAATCTTCTGGAACAGATTCAGCAGATGGCGGGACTGGATCTGTTGATGTTAGTCCTTCCTGAAGGGCAGGAGGTTTCTAAAGGTGTGATTCAGACAAGGGGACTTCCATCGGCAATGCATACAGAAGACATTTTGAAAGATAATTTTCTGGAACGCATATTGACAGATGAATATATAGGCAGATTTTTCACCTGTTTTTTGTCGGCTGACCAGAAGGAGGTGCGTTATGAGCAGGAATATGTGCTGGGAGGCAAATCAACAGATGAAGAAAATCTGAAATTCGCCGCGGCGAAAATTCTGGCAGTGCGGGAAGGACTTAATCTTATACATATCTTGTCAGACAGCCAGAAGAGAGAGGAGGCGCGTGCGCTGGCTGCGGCAATTACCGGTATTACCGGGACCGCACCGCTTACAGGGATTGTAGCATTCTTTGTTATGACAGTATGGGCTCTGGGGGAAGCGGCGGCAGATCTAAAGGCTCTTCTGGCCGGAGACAGAGTTCCGCTTATAAAGACGAGGGAGACGTGGAAACTGAATTTAGACGGACTTCTGACCCTGGGAGAACAGGGAAAAGTGGAAGCAGGACAGGAGACGGGGGAGGGAAAACGCTATGAGGATTACTTAAAGATGCTGCTGTTTATAGAACCGGCAGAGCGTCTATATTATCGGGTGATGGACGTAGTCCAGATAAATCTCTCCAGAAAACAGCCGGATTTTACCATGGAACGGTGCGTGTACCAGGCTGAGATTGTTGGCACTGGCACTGGAAAGCATCTGTTTTGGCTGGGTGGGGATCCACGCTATACCATGGAAGTGCATACGGACAAAGCGTATTAGAACAGGAGGCGAAGGATAATGCCCTTTTTACAGCGGCCCTTATCAAAGGATTTTAATAAAAAAAGATCAGTTACTCTCCAGGTACGAATCCCCCTTGAGATTTACGGCCTCCCTGTAAAGAGGGTATTATCTTTCGCCTCCCCCCGGCATGTCTGGTACCGGCAGCTGGGAGACCGGCTTCGTGTGTGCGGAAGCATAACGGTAGAAGCCGCGCTGGCACTGCCGCTGTTCCTGTTTGCCATGATGCTCCTGATGATTCCGATGGTACTGATGAATGAGAACAGAAAAATACAGACGGAGCTGGAACAGGTGTGCGCGGAAATCAGCCAGTATGCGGGGGTGCTGTCCGATTCCACGCTGGAAAGCGAAGACTATAAGAAAAGCGGAATTCCGGAGGAACTCATTGAGGATATGACGAAGACAGGCTTTCGCTTATATGCAGAAGGAAGGATAAGAAGCCGGATTCATACGGAGAAGGCAGGTCAGTTTTCCCTGACCGGCTCCCGGATTCTGGAGGACGGAGAAACCATAGACTTAATTCTCAGCTACCAGATGGTTCTTCCATTTCCTGTGTTTTGCATAAAGAGTGTGCCAATGACGGCCAGAAGCTGCAGAAGAGCATGGATTGGCAGAGACGGCGGTAAGGGGAAAGGGGATACCGGACAGGATATGGAAGATGAACTGGTCTATATCGGCAAGAGCAGTACCCGGTACCATAGAAACAGGAATTGCCACTATCTTTACAATCATATCAGCGTTATCTCTTTTGCAGATGCAGGAACTGTGAGAAATTCTGATGGAAGGAAGTATAAACCGTGTGCCAGATGCGGCGGCCTTGCGGGACCGGGAAGTTCTGTATATATCATGCCAAGCGGGGAGAGCTATCATGGCGACAGGAATTGCTCATCTATTGTCGCTTATGTGCGCGCAGTGCCGTTGTCGGAGGTGGAATATCTGGGGCCATGTTCTTATTGCGCAAAATAGAGAAGGACGGGAAAGGAGGAGACTCAATGGAAGATATAAACCGGGTACATATAATATTTATGACATTTTTAGCGGCTGCGGCCTGGCAGGATTTGCGGAATAAAAGTGTAAGTGTATGGCTGTATCTGGGCTATGGGGCAGTTGCATGTGCCATCAGGCTGACTGGTGGGGAGCCTGTTTTACAGGCCCTGAGCGGGGGCCTGGTGGGGGTGGTGCTTTTTGCAGCAGGCAGGCTGACCGCAGGTGCGATCGGAATTGGCGATGGCTTGTTTTTCGTGGTCAGCGGGCTTTACTTAAGCTTTTATGATAATGTGCGGCTGCTTTTATACGGAATATTATGGGGCGGTATATTTTGCCTGTTTCTATTCCTGCATGGAAAAAAACATGGAATAAATATACACAGAATGACGGTGCCATTTTTACCGTTCCTCATTCCCGGATGGATCTGGATGGTGATTTCATGAAAAAAAGACTGGCAGGAAGTTATACCATAGAGGCAGCCTTCGTTATGGCGCTTGTTCTGTGGGCAGTTTTGTTTTCTGTTCAGGCAGCGTACAGGCTGCGGGATGAGACTGTGGGAGCGATGGCCCTGCAGGGAGCTTCAGAGTATTTACGTCATGGAGAGGAGATTACGTCGGAGGAGGCGGCAGCCTATGCAGAGCGCCTGGCAGGAAGACCATTCTCCTGGAGCGGCTATAAATTCATTATAGAGGAAAAAAGAACGGCACTGATGGGACGGAGCGTCAGCGCCTCTGGAGAAGGGGGAACCTGGTCCCTTTCAATCCACCAGAATGAATATGATCCGGAGAATTTCCTGCGGATGTGCAGTCTTTTAAACCAGGAGGAATGATATGGAAATCACATATAAAAGAGAACTGAAGCATAATTATCTGATTATTATCCCGGAAGAAACTTTTTACGACAGCTATGAGATACGGATGATGGCCTCCAACTGTATCGATGGACTTTTGAAATTTCATGTGAAGCAGGTGGATAACATAAGATCTTACTACTATGAGATTACATCGAGACAGCCTCTGACGCGGCTTCTGGAATACCAGAGCCTGGGGGCAGAGGAGCTCCGATGCCTGATTACGGGGATCGTCAGGACTCTGGAGCGGATGGAGACATATTTACTGCAGGAAGGCCAGATTTTGTTAGAGCCGGATTATATCTATGTGGAGCCGGAAAATTTTACGGTGTATCTCTGTCTTATTCCAGGACGTCAGGGGATATTTCCGGAAGAGATGACGGCTCTTCTGCAATACCTTCTTGGAAAGGTGAATCATCAGGATAAGGAGTGTGTAGTAATGGCATACGGCCTTTATCAGGAGAGCTTGAAGGAGAACTATGGAATGGGGGACCTTCTGAGGCTGACAGGCCGGGATAAGTCTGATGACATGAGAAACGAGTGGGGGAAAGAACCGGAGATGAAAGATAATGACTGGCAGACGGATGCGATGGAAACCGATGGAGAGGCGGAGCTGATACGACCGGTGGGCAGGAATAAAAAAGCGGTGCGAAGAGAACCGGAGTGGAAAGAGCGCGGAAAAAAGGTGCTTGAGAACAAAACTATATTACAGGATGGCAGTAAAAAGAGAGAAGAAAGTCTGGTGGAAACGAGAGCTCTGTTCCGCAATATTTTAACCTTTGCCGTTATTGCTGCAGGCGGACCTGTTTTTTGCTGGTTTTTATATGGAGAAAGAGGTATAAAACAATACTGGCTGCTTCTGGTCGCGCTGGATGTGCTGACAATAATTTTTTTATTTGTGCGTATCGTCATTCCGGAATTACTTGAGGGGGATCAGAAAGAACGGGATTTTGTTGAACGAGAGGACAAAAACAGATATGATGAGGAAGAAAGTCGCCATGAGTGGCAGATGGTGTTTCAGGAAGAACCTGAGAACAGTCATGAAATTCCGGTTACAGGTAATTATGAGATGAATTTAAAGAATGAGGAGTGTACTACGGCCCTATTGACTGAACCGGAACGGCCTTTAAATTCCAGATGCCTCCGCAGTACAGAACCGGGAATCCCTGACATTATCATTTCCTACGTTCCGTTTATTATTGGTAAACAGGAAGGACTGGCAGACTATGTATTAGCCCGTGATACAGTCAGCCGTCTCCATGCGAGAATAGACAGAGAAGGGGAGGAGTACAGGATTACGGATTTAAATTCGACAAACGGAACTACGGTAGGAGGAAGGCTGCTGGAGATGAACGAAACCGCGGTACTTTTGCCTGGAGAAGAAGTTTATATCGCAAATATTGGATTTATATTTACATAAAGCGGCAAATTGTGCTAGAATGGTCGTAAGATTATAAGGAGAGCACAATGGAAGATTTGTACGGACGAAAAAAAGCATATGTGAATACCGGCCTTATCGCGCTAAACGTGCTGTACTTCCTTTTTCTGGAGGCGACAGGTTCTTCGGAGAATACATCATTCATGGTGGCACACGGCGCCATGTATGCGCCGCTGGTAATAGAAAAAGGTGAATATTACCGGTTAATTACCTCTGTATTTATGCACTTTGGAATCAGCCATATTATGAACAATATGTTGATTCTTTTTATCCTGGGTGATAACCTGGAAAGAGCCCTGGGTCATATAAAATATCTGTTTTTCTACCTGATCTGCGGAGTGGGGGCGAATATCGTATCCATGGCCGTGAATTTAGGTGAGTACCGAAACGTCGTATCAGCCGGCGCTTCGGGAGCTATATTTGGTGTGATAGGCGGACTTTTATACGCCGTCATCATAAATCGTGGCCGGTTGGAAGACTTGAGTACCAGACAGCTGGTTGTGATGATTGTATGTTCCCTGTATTTTGGCTTTACCAGCACAGGTGTTGATAATGCCGCGCATATTGCAGGTTTATTAATAGGCATTGTAATGGGGATCCTTTTATATCGCAGGCCCAGGAAAAAACGCAATACCGAGATATGGGGATAAAATGGAAGGAGGTGAGAGTGTGAGGGATGACAATTGTATTTTCTGCAAAATTGCTAATGGCGAGATACCGTCAGAAACCATTTACGAAGACGAGACGTTTCGTGTAATTCTGGATTTGGGCCCGGCATCGAAGGGACATGCATTAATTCTACCAAAGCAGCATTACAGCGACATCTGCGAGTTAGATGAGGATGTTGCGGCCAAGGTCCTTCCACTGGCAGCAAAGATAGGAACGGCGATGAAAAAATCTTTGAATTGCGCCGGGTTTAACGTAGTCCAGAATAACGGGGTGGAAGCAGGACAGACTGTATTTCATTTTCATGTGCACATTATTCCTCGTTATGAGAAAGGGCCTGTTATGGTTTCGTGGGTACCGGGAGAGGTGAGCCCGGAAGAATTAACAGAAACAGGAGCTGCCATAAGGAGCACCCTGTAATCAAAGGGGGCATAGGAGATGAGCATGCAACAAGATGAAGATATGCTGTTACAGTCGATTTACGAAGAGTATCAGGGAACGCTCCGCCGGATTGCGAGAGCGCTGAATGTTCCCAATATGGAACTTGAAGATGTAGTTCAGGAAACTTTCATAGCTTATTTTAGGAAGTATTCCTTAACATGGTCGCCAACACGCAAGAAAGCGATGTTGGTGAAAATCCTGAAAGGAAAAGCGATTGACTGCCTCAGAAAGAATGGACGCTATGAAAAGGTCAGTCTTGATGAGGAGAATTCGGTAAGATGTATTGAGATGCTGACCACGTACGTGGTAACGGATCCCATTGATATTATTATCAGTGAGGAAGCAATACAGAGAATTACCACGGAAATCGCCAATATGAGACAGGAATGGAAAGAGATGGCCGTTCTGTATTTCCTTGAACAGAGAACTATACCAGAGATTTGTGAGATGCTGGAGATACCGGGAACGGTATGCCGCTCCCGGATTTACAGGACAAGAATGTGTCTGAAAAAGATTCTCGGACCAAAATACGATATTTAAAAATTTAATAATGTTTAGTTTGAAGCCAGAGATTCGATCATATCCACGATTGTATCGACGGCATTATGCAATTCACTTTGTTCCATGCGGCTGATATAGGTTTGACGGTCATTATATGTTTGGGTAATGGCCTGGAACAGGGAATCGTCAGAAAGATTCTCTTCTTCCAGGACGCAGCTGAAGCCCTGTTTTTCGAATGACCGTGCATTTAGGATCTGGTCACCGCGGCTGGCAGCAGCAGAAAGTGGAATCAGGATATTAGGCTTATGGAGTGCCAGAATTTCACAGATAGAATTGGCACCTGCTCTTGATATCATTAGATCCGCTGCAGCGAATAAATGTTTCAATGGTGCGTCAACGTACTCGTACTGTACATATCCTTTGGTGGTTTTCTGGCTTTCATCCAGATTGCCCTTGCCGCAGATATGTATTACCTGGAAGGTCTCAAGCAGTTTTGGAAGTATATGGCGTACAGAGCGGTTAACGGTAACAGAACCGAGACTACCGCCGATAATAAGAATGATAGGGCGGTTGGCAGACAAACCGGTGTATTTTAGTCCGGTAAGCCGATCGCCCCGTAACAGTTCTTTACGTATCGGAGAACCGGTAAGGCATGCCTTTTCTTTTGGAAGGTATCCCAGAGTCTCCGGGAAATTACAGCAGATCTTTGCCGCTGATGGAATACAGATTTTATTAGCCAGTCCGGGGGTCATATCGGATTCATGGATGATAACCGGAATTTTATAATGCTTTGCCGCAAGAACAACGGGAACGGCAACAAAACCGCCTTTGGAGAAGACGACATCGGGCCGGTGGAGTTTTATCAGCTTCAGGGCCTCGCCATAGCCTTTCACAACGCGGAATGGGTCGGAGAAATTTTTGATGTCAAAATATCTGCGGAGTTTACCGGAGGAGATACCATCATAGGGAATACCCGCTCCTTCGATGAGTTTCCGTTCGATTCCCTGATAGGATCCAATGTAACGGATCTCATAGCCATGTTCTTTCAGAGATGGAATCAGAGCAAGGTTCGGGGTAACATGTCCGGCTGTTCCGCCGCCGGTTAAAATGATTTTTTTCATAAGACGTTGCCTCCCAATATCGATATACTATTATAGTAAACGTTAGCAACAAAATGTCAACCCCAAAGCGTGTGGGAACTTCAGGATAACCTGTAATTATGAGGTGTGTGCGTGGACCAAGATAGGAATCATGGAAAAAAATGTTCTGTTTTCAAGCGAATAAAATATTTTTTAACACGACAAGTAAGAATGGATGCACGGTTGCTTGATTTTATGCAGGAGCACCCGGAAATAGCACCAGATTCTGATCTACTTGAAGCACCGCCTGGTGAATTTCAGAAAATATTGGCTGAGATGGATAAAAGAGGAATCAAACCTGCTGTTAAAAGGCAGGTAAAACTAAAAAACAGTCTGACCAACGCAGGAAGATATATGCATAGGCCTGCGTTTGTTGCGCTGTTAGTGGTTTTGATAATTGGTGGGACTTCTGTGGGGACATCGGCGAAGAAGGCTTATAACTATAGGATGAGGGAGAGGGAAGGAGCAAAGAGTCATATTGTATGGAATAATGATCAATATATCTTGATGGAGGGGGATGGAATTGATGAGGCTTACAATGAAATAAAGGAATTGTTAGGAATCACCCCTTTAAGAATGGTGTATATTCCTTTTGAAATGGAATTTGTAAAAATAGAATTAAATGAAGGCAATGCAACCTTAGAGTTTAAGTATAATGGAAAAAAGTTCTATTTTACACAGGCGAAATATCCTGTAACAGCATCTAATAGTATAGCTTCGGACAGAGAGACACATAAGGAAGTATATAATACCTGGTTAAAAGAAAACATAAAGATAGAAAAGAATATTTTATCTAAAAAAGAAATTGAATATAGTGCAACTATAAATTATGATGGTGCCTATTACTATTTATCTGGAATACTTGATGAAAATGAGTTTACTGAAATATTAAAATATTTAAATTTTTAGTTAGGAGAAGGTATGAAAAAAATTGTTAGGAGTATATGTATAGGAGTGTTGTTGTGTGTATTATGTTCTATACCAACTTTTGCTTTCGGAGTAGATCAGAGCGTGTTGTTATTGAATGGTGTAAATGAGCAGACAGTTGTAAAACCTCAACCAAGAGGGTCTGTAATATCTACTGGTACATTAAGAATATCAAATGAGGGAGAAGGTGCCATTGGAGTATTTATGCAAACATTAGCTCATATAGATGTAGATGAGACAACATTTGGGCTTTTTCTTGATCGATGGATTGCAAGCGAGAAGAGATGGGCAAATGTTGAACATTATACTTTTACATTTACTAAAGAAGATTATCCAGATGAGGATTTGGCAATGAAGTCTTTATCTTTTAAAATCATTGGACAGCCGGTGGACTGCTATTACCGTTTACGTGGTATGCATTTAGTAGTTGCAGGCGGAGAACGTGAAATGTTAACAACACAAACAGATGGTGTTTTGTTAACGCAATAAATTCATTTGTTATGTATAGTACATAATTTCTCAAATGTTAAAGGTTGATATTATATTACATAAACAGTTTGTTAGGGTTTTGTATAATAAAAAGGGATTATTCAGAAGTTGAGCCAACTTCTGAATAATCCCTTTTTATTATACTATACTTTTTATGTGATAGATATTATTTTAGCTTATCTTCCCACTCCACGTCCTTAAACCCAACCAAAACAAATTCTTCCCCCACAACAATCGGCCGTTTTACAAGCATGCCATCTGTAGCCAACAATTCCAACTGCTCAGCCTCAGTCATTTCTGGTATACGATCTTTTAAATTCTGTTCTTTGTAAAGATTTCCACTTGTGTTAAAAAACTTTTTCAGAGGGAGCCCGCTTTTCTTGTACCAGGTTTCCAGTTCTGCCGCGGTGGGGTTCTGCTCTTTGATATGGCGGGCTTCATAGGAGATTCCATTGTCATCCAGCCATTTTCGGGCGCGTTTGCAGGTGCTGCATGGGGGATACTGTAAAAATAATATGCTCATATTGGAGAATCCTTTCTTTTTATCAAATTTTTCATATATTTATTGGGACTTTCGCATGGGGTAAAAGCCCATTCTGGCGATTGAGCGCGTTACTTTTGGTACAACTGCCATTGACTCTATTTTATACTGGATTGCCCTGAATGAAAAGGGGATTTTTGAATAGAATGTAGTAATAGACAGAATTGAGGAGTTTCAATGAGCTTTATTTTATTTTTATCGGAGGCAATGGTTCCGCTGATTCTTTTTTATATTGTTGGATTTGGAATTCTTTCGAAACGTCCGGTTTTTGATGATTTTATCAATGGTGCAAAAGATGGGATGAAAACAGTTGCAGGGATTATGCCAACGCTGATCGGATTGATGACTGCGGTGGGAGTACTGCGCGCTTCGGGCTTTTTGGATTTTCTGGGGGAACTTTTGAAGAATCCTGCAAGCTGGCTTTGCCTTCCGGCACCAGTGGTACCTGTGATTTTGGTGCGATTGGTATCAAACTCCGCAGCGACAGGACTTGTGCTTGATATTTTTAAGGAATACGGCACAGACTCCTATGTTGGCATGCTGACTTCAATTTTAATGAGCTGTACAGAAACTGTGTTTTACTGCCTCAGTATCTATTTTGGCACCGTAAAAATCAAAAAAACAAGGTATACTATGGGAGGTGCTTTGGTGGCTACAGCGGCAGGAGTAGCGGCCAGCATTATTTTGAGCCGATTTTTGGCATAAAATCCAGTAATTAAACAGTTTTTTAAGAATTTCATAAGAATTCAGGTGGTTGCCTTAGGTTTCATTATCATGTATAATCATGAGGAAGCTTTTATTGGCAGGAACGTATGAAAGGGATAGACGTGGATACTTACGGGACTCTGAACGAAGTATTGGTAAGATTGTTTCGCGATATTATGGACATAGAACAACAGGCCATTATTACATCTGAGTTTAAGGACTTGACGAATAATGATATGCATGTCATAGAAGCCATTGGGATCGAAGAACCGAAGAATATGTCAACTATAGCAAAAGAGCTTTCTGTGACAGTCGGGACACTGACGATTGCGATGAACAGTCTGGTTAAGAAAGGCTATGTGACTCGTCAGAGAGGAAAAGAGGACCGCCGCGTTGTCTATATATTTCTTTCAGAAAAAGGAAGGGCTGCTTACGAGCATCATGCCAGATTCCATAAGGATATGATCGATGGCGTTATCGGTCAGCTGAGCGGAGATGAAGTAGAAGCTTTTATTAAAGCTCTGACCAAGTTAAATACCTGGTTTCGGAGCCTTGAGGAGAACTAGAAGGAGGCTATAATTAATCATGAAAAAATTCATCATGTGTTTTGTAGGAGCTATGCTGGTATTATCTTTGGCGGCATGTACACCAACTCCCGTAAAACAGTCAGAATCAGCAACAGAGCCTATGGTTGAGGCATCGACCGGCGGGGCCAGCGATAAAGTACCGGATCCGAACGTGGAACCGATGGAGATCATATCTGTATACAGTTCTAACGAAGATGCGACAGGATTAAATCAGGCGATGGACGCAGTAGATGAACTGACAGCGCAGTCGCTGGTTGATAAGCTGATTGAATATGGTGTTTTAGAAGAAGGGACTGAGGTCCTTAATTTTGACACAAAAGATGGCATCGGTACCCTTGATCTTTCAAAAATACCATCCAGCGGGACATCAGGAGAATTATTAATGCTGACAGCCATTGGGAATACATTTACGGAAAATTTTGAACTGGACAAGCTGAAGCTTCTTGTGGATGGAAAGAATTATTCCAGCGGACACATTGAGCATGGCGATAATGATTACCTGGAATATAACAGAGATTATAAAAAGCTGTAAAGAGGCCTGCAATAATTATTATCATATCGAAGATACTGGTCATGTGTGAAATTATAAAATAGTAATATGGCAGATAGATAAAGGTGCCGCTTAATCACATTTACTTAGTGATTAAGCGGCACCTTTATTCAGTACAAATTATATACTGCATAAATCATAATAAGAAATTAGAAAATGCATGATGGATGGAATGGTCAGTTGGTCAAATGTTCAATAAATAGGGTTGGATAAGTGGCCAAATAAATACCCATTAAACTCATTTTCTGATCCTACTGATCCATCTGTTCCGCCAGCCACAACCGAAAATATGGCTGTATAATGCTGAACTGGGCCGGACCGATGTCGAGGAGGAAGGTGTGGAATGCTTTTAAATCAAATTGATCTTTCAAAATCTTTTCCGCTGTATTTCTCATTTCCATAATTTCCATGTATCCCACGTAATACTCCATATAGTTGGTAGGATTCTCCACCAGGCTGTAATAGATGGTATCTGCGACATCACTGTCACCGATATTATAAAATTTACTGAGATATTCTTTTACCTGTCCTTTATCCCAGCCATCGTAATTAATGCAGATATCGAGCAGTGCATACAGGCCGAGAGAGATGGCGGCATTGTGGGCCAGAAGCTGCCCCATGCTCGGATCGAGTCCATTGTCAAGCGTGTAGGAATAATACTCTACATATGTGGCCCAGCCTTCCGAATAGCTGGAGAAGGACAGAATCTTCCGAAGATCACAGGTGTTATTGCTGATAAAGTAAACATTTTGATATAGATGGCCCGGATAGCCTTCATGAGCCAGTGTCGGAAATAAATCTTCATTCTGAAATCTGGTGCCGCCGTTAATGTAAATGACATTATCCTGGTAACGGTCCAGCGGAGGCACAAGGTAAAATGCAGGACTTAAGGAACCCTCCAGCGCTTTTGGAACGTATTTGACCTTATAGCTGCATTCGGGAAGCGTGGGAAAATCTTTGGAAATCTGCCCTTTTAAGGCCTCCAGAATTTCATCTGGCTTTGTATACTGGAATGCATAGGTATCCAGGGCATCGACCAGCTCGGGATGAGTCTGCACGATTTCTCCCAATGCCTTTAGATCAGAATTTAACTGTTTCTCAATTGCCTTCTGAAGCTTTTCAACGCTGTCATAGGAGGTTGCCGTGTTGGATTTTACAAGATATTCAAAATATTCCTTTCCCTGTGGAAATTCACTCAATCCTTTTTCATTAGTCCCTGTTCCCATCAGCGAAGTGATCCCGTCAATGAGGTTCTTATAGGCGGGGATAAAATGATCTTTTAATACCGCAAGGTTTTGCTCTTTATATGCAGCCTTTTCTTCCGGTGATGCATCGGTAAGAGCGTCAACCCGTTCGTTAAAGGTCTCCGCCAGGAAACTGTGGTCCGGTTGAATTAAGTAGGCCTCACAGGACTGAAGAACATGGTCGGCGGCGGTGTCACACATGAAAAGTCCTGCCTCCGATTTTTCCTTCTCAAATTCCAGAATCTGTCCATAATATGTATCAATCGTGGACAGCAGGGCCAGGTAGTGATCTACGTCCTTTTTACTGTAAAAGGTGTATTCGGCCAAAAGGATAGGGAGCTGTGCCTGAATGCCGATCGTGCTGGTTAAGGGCTGTGCATAGAGTTCCAGGCCTTCCGAAGATAGTTCCGTCTCAAGATAAGAGGAGAGAATCTTGTAGGTGAGTTTCTGCTCCTTAGTCAGCTTTTTTATATCGATGGAGCCAAGCGCTTTCTTCAAATCCTGCATTTCACCGTAGTTTTTCTTCATGTTGCCCAGAGAAAATTCTCCAAAAGTATCAGGAACTTCTGTGATGCCGCGTGAAGCTGGATCAGCCAGCGTGTAATGAAGATCAAGGCCAGAATTCTTAAGTTCTTCTTTGAAAATAGTCTGAGTGAGGGCGTCAAATTGATTCTGGACGCTCACATTTTCCGATTTGTACTGTTCGTACTGGGCGGAAGACGTTTCAGACGGTGCTGGTGTCTTTGGTCCCGCGCAGGCCGCCAGCATGGAGGCCGAGAGAAGAATGGCCAGCAGACGGCGAGCCTGTTTTACATGTTTGTTTGTCATAATTATTCCTCCAATATTCACTATTATAATTATATGGAGAAAAAGAGAACTCATGAGTTAAAGTTTGACGAAAAACAACGTGTTTTTCAGTTTTATCGGGATTTATAACCAGTTTCCCGCTTGACAAACCGGATGGAAACTATTACACTAAGAGTTACAAATCCAGTTTATATAGGAATGCAGAGAAAAGAAGAGTAAGAAGAGCGCTTCATGTGCAGAGACTCCCGGGAGCTGAAAAGGGAGCTTGAGGTCCTTCCCAACATGGTCTTGGAGCAGCAGAGCCGAAGTGGCGGTTACCGCCTTTAAGCTTTGACGGTCACACCCGTTATCGTGTCAGACTGTAATCCCCGTTTTAGACGGGAGCGCAGCCTAAGAGGTCCGTGTCGTGAGAGACGGATAAATTAAAGTGGTAACACGGGAAATATTCCGTCTTTAAGTGTCCTGAAAGGATATTTACAGGCGGTTTTTTATTTCACAAAAAAACAGGTCCCATGAAATAAAAACGCTTGCCGGATACTTTATTCTTTTCAGTAATGAAATGCAGTTAGTTATAAAATGTACAGGAGGGAAAAACAATGTGTAAAGATTGTAAGAAAGAACCATATTATATTACCACTGCCATTGCCTATGCGTCGGGAAAACCACACATCGGTAATACGTATGAGGCAGTGCTTGCGGATGCGATTGCCCGGTTTAAGAGAGCCGAAGGGTATGATGTATTTTTCCAGACAGGAACAGATGAGCATGGTCAGAAGATAGAGGAAAAAGCCGAGGCAGCAGGTATAACACCACAGGAATTCGTAGATCATGCCGCAGGGCAGATCAAGACGATCTGGGATCTGATGAACACTTCCTATGATAAGTTTATTCGTACAACGGATAAGGATCATGAGGCCCAGGTACAGAAAATTTTCAAAAAGCTGTATGATCAGGGGGATATTTATAAAGGCTATTATGAGGGACTTTACTGTACTCCGTGTGAATCTTTTTTTACGGAATCCCAGTTGGTTGACGGCAAATGTCCGGACTGTGGCCGTGAAGTTAAGCCGGCGAAGGAAGATGCGTATTTCTTCCGTATGAGTAAGTACGCAGACCGCCTGATTAATCATATCAATGAGCATCCGGAGTTTATTCAGCCAGTATCCAGGAAGAATGAGATGATGAACAATTTCCTCCTTCCAGGACTTCAGGATCTTTGTGTATCCAGAACGACATTTAGCTGGGGAATTCCGGTGACCTTCGACCCGAAGCACGTAACCTATGTATGGCTTGACGCTCTGACTAACTATATAACTGGAATTGGATATGACTGTGATGGAAACAGCAGTGCGCAGTTTGCGAAATTCTGGCCAGCAGACCTTCATCTGATTGGAAAGGATATCATTCGCTTCCACACTATTTACTGGCCGATCTTCTTAATGGCTCTTGACCTGCCGCTTCCGAAGCAGGTATTTGGCCATCCGTGGCTGCTTCAGGGCGACGGTAAGATGAGTAAATCCAAAGGAAATGTCCTCTATGCAGACACTCTGGTAGATTTCTTCGGCGTGGATGCCGTAAGGTATTTTGTTCTTCATGAGATGCCATTTGACAATGATGGCGTGATCTCCTGGGAGCTGATGGTAGAGCGTATGAATTCTGATCTGGCTAATATCCTTGGAAATCTGGTCAACCGTACAATTTCCATGTCTAATAAATACTTTGGCGGCGTGGTCAACAATGCAGGCGATACGGAGGCGGTAGACGACGATTTAAAAGCAGTCGTGCTGGACGAAGTGAAAAAGGCCCGCGAAAAGATGGAGAAGCTTCGTGTGGCGGATGCCATTACGGAAATCTTTAACATATTCAGGAGAAGCAATAAATATATTGATGAGACGACACCCTGGGTTCTGGCGAAAGATGAAGCGAAAAAGGGCCGTTTAGAGACCGTGCTCTATAATCTGACAGAGGCCATTACTATTGGAGCATCTCTGCTGGAATCCTTTATGCCGGATACTTCCGCAAAGATTCTGGAGCAGCTTCATACTGAGAAACGCAGTCTGGAGCAGATGGATCAGTTTGGATTTTACCCATGTGGAAATCATGTGACAGATAAACCGGAAATCCTCTTTGCCCGTATGGATATCAAAGAGGTAATGGAGAAAGTAGAGGCCATGCAGGCTGCCTCGGCTGTTGGAACCGCACAGGAAGGCGCTGGTGAAGAGACGGGAGCGGACGCTCATGAGGTTATCGATATTGAGGCAAAGCCGGAGATTACCTATGATGACTTTGCGAAGCTGCAGTTTCATGTAGGTGAAATAATCGCTTGTGAGGCAGTGGCAAAGTCGAAGAAGCTTCTTTGTTCCCAGGTTCGTATCGGAAGCCAGGTAAAGCAGATTGTGAGCGGAATTAAAGCGCACTATACTCCGGAAGAGATGGTAGGCAAGAAGGTTATGGTAGTCGTAAACTTAAAGCCTGCGAAGCTGGCGGGAGTACTGTCTGAGGGCATGCTTTTGTGTGCAGAGGACGCGGAAGGCAATTTATCCCTTATGGTACCGGAAAAAACGATGCCTGCGGGAGCAGAAATCTGTTAATAGAGTAGAAAGTTGGGGCTGGGTTCCGGGAATCCGGCCCCAGTAGTCTATGAAAGGAGTATGGATGGAGCAGACTTCAGCAAAATATGGAGCCGGCGAACAGTCAGGTGGAATTTCGGGAAATACACTTAAGATGGTTGCGATTGTTACCATGCTTATTGATCATATCGGAGCGGGAATTGTGGAACCATATCTTAATATGAACATGGTAGTGATGGAAGGAAATGAGTTGCTTAGCCGCCTCTATTACCTGGATATTGGGCTGCGCATCATTGGAAGAGCTGCCTTTCCGATTTTCTGCTTCCTGCTGGTGGAAGGATTTCTCCACACACATAATGTGAAAAAATACGGGAGCCGTCTGCTTCTGTTCAGTCTGATCTCGGAGATTCCATTTGATCTGGCATTCTTTGGTACCTGGTTTTATCCGGCATATCAGAACGTTTATATCACACTTTTTATTGGCCTGGTGGTCCTGGTTGGATACCGGCGCTGGGAGTATGACGCGGTTAAGAAAATGTTAGTAATGGCGGCTGGATGTGCGGCGGCTTATCTGCTGAGATGCGATTATGATATCAGCGGTATACTGATGATTGTTATTCTATATGAATTCCGGAGAAATAAACGGTATCAGGTGCTTGCGGGCGGACTTATGGCGGGGCTGGAAAGCATCAGCTTTTTTGGAGCGGCAGTGCTGGCATTTATTCCAATCAGCATGTATAATGGTACGAGAGGACGGATAAATTTAAAATATTTTTTTTATTGGTTTTATCCGGTCCATATAATGGTATTATATCTGATTCAGCTCCTGGTTGTCAGGTGACAGGCTCGTTGTGTCAGCGCGGGCGGAACTGGGTTTAGAGATATGAGGGAAGAAAATGATGATATTTGATACACATGCTCATTATGACGATGAGCAGTTTGACGAGGACCGGGAGGAACTCCTTGCTTCCATGCAGGCATATGGAGTGGAAGCGGTTACTAATATTGGGGCCAGCCTTGCTAGCTCACAAAATACGATTGAACTGACAAAGAAGTATCCGTTTGTCTATGGCGCTATAGGCGTCCATCCCAATGAGGTCGACGAACTGAATGAGGATGGTATTGCCTGGCTGAAAGAAAATTCCGCTCTGCCGAAAATCGTGGCTGTCGGTGAGATTGGTCTCGATTATTACTGGGATGAGCCGGGGCGGGAGGTTCAGAAAAAGTGGTTTCTTCGTCAGCTGGAGCTGGCTCGGGAAGTAAAGCTTCCAGTGGTAATTCACAGCCGCGATGCTGCGAAAGATACGCTGGATATTATGAAGTCATTTCATGCAGAGAATCTCGGCGGAGTGATTCACTGCTTCTCCTATACGAAGGAGATGGCGCGGGAATACTTAAATATGGGTTTCTATCTGGGAATCGGCGGAGTCGTAACCTTCAAAAACGCAAAGAAGCTGAAGGAAGTAGTGGAATATATGCCGATGGAGCAGATGGTTTTAGAGACAGACTGCCCCTACCTATCGCCTGTTCCAAACCGTGGTAAACGCAACTCATCGCTGAATCTCCCATATGTGGTGGAGGAAGTGGCCCGCTTAAAAGAGATATCGGTGGACGAGGTAATAGAAATCACAAACAGAAACGCGAAAACAATGTACAGGCTTTAATGGAGGGCGCGAATGGCGACACTGGGAAACCCCCAAAAGACGATAGAGATCATACAGAAATATGAATTTGCATTTCAGAAAAAATTCGGCCAGAATTTCCTGATCGATACCCATGTGCTGGAGAAGATTATAGCGGCTGCGGGTGTGACGGAGGACGACTGCGTGCTGGAGATTGGACCGGGAATCGGGACTATGACGCAGTATCTGGCGGAACATGCCAGAAGCGTTGTAGCGGTGGAGATCGATAAGAATCTGATTCCAATTCTTCAGGAGACACTGAAGGAGTATGAGAACATCACCATAATCAACGACGATATCTTAAAGGTTGACATAAATAAACTGACAGAGGAATATAATGGTGGACGGCCGATTAAGGTGGTTGCCAATCTTCCATATTATATTACGACACCAATTATTATGGGGCTCTTCGAAGGAGGGGTTCCCATCGACAATATTACCGTCATGGTTCAGAAAGAAGTGGCGGAACGTATGCAGGTAGGGCCGGGATCTAAGGACTATGGAGCGTTGTCGCTGGCGGTGCAGTACTATGCTGACGCCTATATTGTGGCAAATGTGCCGCCCAACTGTTTTATTCCGAGACCGGGGGTTGGATCAGCAGTAATCAGGCTGACAAGGCATAAAGAACCACCGGTAGAAGTGGATGATCCGAGGCTGATGTTTAAGCTCATACGTGCGTCCTTTAATCAAAGGCGTAAAACGCTGCAGAATGGGCTGAATAATTCGCCGGAACTGCCTTTTGCCAAAGATGAGATCGCAGATGCCATAGAGAGTCTGGGTGTCACTCCTCAGATACGCGGTGAGGCGCTGACACTGAAACAGTTTGCAGATTTAAGCAACTATTTTACACGTAACAGGGGGTAATATGTCAGATTCACTCATTACAAAAAAAGCGATTGCCGCAGCGCTGAAACAGGTTTGCAGGGAAAAGCCGTTTGATAAGATATCGATCGCGGATATTACCGCAGTATGCGGATTGAACCGTCAGACGTTTTATTATCATTTTCAGGATAAATATGAACTGCTCAGCTGGATCTATTATAACGAGAACTTTTCTAAGATCACAGAGGATATTACCTTCGATAACTGGGATCAGAAAATTCTGGAGATGCTTCAGATTATGGAAAAAGAAAAGTGGTTTTATGTAAATACACTGAAAGAGCAGGAACACACATTTGAGAGTTATTTATTTGAGATGGCCAAAGCCCTGTTTTCAGAGGCCATTGCCAGATTGGATGAGAATAATCATTTAAATGATATGGAACGGGAGTTCGATGCCGAGTTTTATGCGTATGGTATTTGCGGAGTCATCGTTTCCTGGACCCAGAGTGGAATGAGAATAAAACCGGAAGTTGTGGCGGAACACTTAAGGAGCCTGGCCAAGGATACAGAGCGGATCGGTTATATCCGAAGCCAGGGTATTATTTAAGAAATCTTATCCATGATATAACTAATGCAATCTTCCATTGAGGAAGTCTTAATCAGCTGGAGCAGTTCATCGTATTTCATGCGGCACTCACACGGGGAAGTATTGAACTTGTTTAAAAGTTCCTCGATGTTGCGGGCCGTCCGTTCCGGTGATTTTTTGCTGTTTCTTAAAAAATGGAAGAGCGCCGTTTTGAACACGGATTCTCTTAGATGTTCCTGCATGTTTGCATACATGACAATCCCCCCTGACTAATATGACTCTGTAATTGAATGCGGTAATCTGACTCTATTGTAGAAGATGAGAATCGATTTATCGATAGACAAAATAGAAAAAATGTCTGGTTTTGCGACACCGTATTGACGGTGTCGTTTTTTTTGACATTAAAAATTTCATGTATGGTGACAGGCCAGATGAAGTATGCTAATATTAGGCTATGAACAGTAACCGATTGACGAGGTAAGAAAGGAAACGGATATGAAGAAAAAAAATGGACTGGGAAAAGCGATTGTCTGGGGCGCGGCAGCAGCGGCAGCCGGTGTAGCGGCAAAAAAAGCGTATGATAATTCTAAAAAGAAACAGGAAGAGAAAGTAGATAACGTATCGGATCAGGTTATGGAGAACCGCAGCTATGAGGGAAAGAACGCCTATTTTGTTGGCGGCGGACTCGGAAGCATGGCAGGCGCGGCGTATTTAATCCGTGACTGTAAGTTCCCGGCAGAGCAGATCACAATCTATGAGGGAATGCATATTCTCGGCGGCAGCAATGATGGAATCGGTACTCCGGAAGGCGGATTTGTATGCCGCGGCGGCAGAATGTTAAACGAAGAGACGTATGAGAATTTCTGGGAGTTATTTGGCTCAATCCCATCACTCAATAATCCTGACAGAAGTGTGACTGAGGAGATATTGAATTTCGATCACGCTCATCCTACACATGCAAAGGCCCGGCTGGTGGATAAGGATGGAAACATTCTTGATGTGAGAAGCATGGGATTCACTCAGGAAGAGCGAATGGCCTTGCTGAAACTGATGAACACACCGGAAGATAAACTGGATGATATGACAATCGAGCAGTGGTTTGCGGACATGCCTCATTTCTTTACTACGAATTTCTGGTATATGTGGCAGACGACCTTTGCTTTCCAGAAATGGAGCAGTCTGTTTGAATTCCGCCGTTATATGCGCCGGATGATTCTGGAGTTTTCGAGAATTGAGACGCTGGAAGGCGTGACGAGAACCCCGTTAAACCAGTATGACAGTGTAATTAAGCCACTGGAAACATATTTGAGAGATAAGGGTGTTAATTTTATCGAAAACTGTACGGTGACAGATATTGATTTTGCAGATGGAGACGGAATTACTGCAAAAACACTGCATCTGGATGATAACGGAGAAGAGAAAACTGTTGAAATCCAAGCGGGTGATATCTGTATTATGACTAATGCGTGTATGACAGACAGTGCAACTTTGGGTGATCTCCATACACCTGCTCCGGAACCGGAATTAAAGCCTATTTCGGGTGAACTCTGGAGCAAGGTGACGATGAAAAAGCCAGGACTGGGAAATCCGGAACCGTTCTTTGGAGACGTACATGAGACAAACTGGGAGAGCTTTACTGTGACAAGCCGTGGTAATAAGCTGTTAAAAATGATCGAGGATTTAACCGGCAACGTACCGGGAAGCGGCGCCCTGATGACATTTAAAGACTCTAATTGGCTGATGAGCATAGTTATAGCAGCGCAGCCACACTTTATTAATCAGCCAATGGATGAGACGATATTCTGGGGTTATGGCCTGTATACGGATCATGTGGGCGATTATGTGAAGAAACCGATGAAGGACTGTACGGGGGAAGAAATGCTGACAGAACTTCTTCATCATCTGCATATGGAGGACCATATCGATGAGATCATGGCCGATGTGGTCAATGTTATTCCATGTATGATGCCTTATGTAGATGCCCAGTTCCAGCCGCGTAAGATGACCGACCGTCCGAACGTGGTACCGGAGGGCTCTACTAACTTCGCCATGATCAGTCAGTTCGTAGAGATTCCGGATGACATGGTATTTACAGAAGAGTACTCCGTGCGTGCAGCCAGAATCGCTGTATATACTTTGATGGACGTGGACAAGACGATCTGTCCTGTTACACCATATGTAAAGGATCCAAAGGTACTTTTAAAAGCAGTACAGACGGCATACCGTTAATTGTAGGAAAAAGCCGGGAAGCAGAGAAATTCAGTTTCCCGGCTTTTTAATTGCTCTATTTTTTAATATTTCCACGAATCTTCCAAAAAATGAAAGGATTTTACGGATTGCAAGAAACTTAAATGTATGGTATGCTATAATCTGCGCTGTCTGTCACAGACAGACAAAGAGAAAAGATATGGAGGGAAAGTAACATGAAAAAAATGGCACTTGTATTAGCTGCTGTTCTGGCTTCCGGTATGGTTCTGACCGCGTGCGGCGGATCCGGCAATGCGGCAAAGGAAACAACAGGTAATAATACATCGACCACAACCACAACCACCGGCGGACTTGATCTTGCAGTTCAGGTTGGACCTGATCCGGAGACTGTAGATCCGGCGTTAAACACGGCAATTGATGCATCTAATATCATTCTGCACGCATTTGAGACGCTTCTTACCTTTGATGAGAACAATGATATTGTTCCTGGACAGGCGGAATCCTTTGATGTGAGCGATGACGGACTTACTTATACATTCCATCTTCGTGATGGATTAAAGTGGAGCGATGGCTCCGATTTTACAGCGGAAGACTTTGTTTATTCATGGAAGCGTCTGGCCGATCCGATGACGGCGGCTCCGTATGCGGCAGACATGCTGTCTATGGTAAAGGGTTATGAAGAAGCTGCGGCTGGAGACATCGACGCTTTGGCAGTGTCCGCACCTGACGCAAAGACTCTGGTTGTAGAATTAGCCAGCCCTTGTGTTTACTTTGACAAAATCATCACCCACGCAAGCATGGCTCCTGTTAAAAAGGATGTCGTAGATGCTAATGGTGATCAGTGGGCTCTGGCTCCTGAGACCTATGTATCCAACGGACCGTTAAAGATGATCGAGTGGGTGCCAGGATCTCATATGACTTTTGCAAAAAATGAAAATTACTGGAATGCTGACAAAGTTACCTTAAATTCCTTAAAGTTCGTTCTGATGGAAGATTCCAACGCGGCTTACAGTGCTTATCAGACTGGCGAAGTACAGATGATTAAGGATATTCCGACTGAGGAGATTCCAAGTCTGCAGGATAGCCCGGATTACCATCTGGATCCTCGTCTTGCTACCTCTTATACGATCTTTAACACACAGAAGGCGCCATTTGATAATGCAAAAGTGCGTATGGCCCTGAGCCTTGCTGTTGACCGTGAGTATGTAGCTAATACACTGATGATCGGTACCGTTGCCCCGGCGACCAACTTCGTAGGCCCTGGCATCTCTGATGTAGAAGCTGGTTCCTCCTTTGAAGAAGTAACACGTGCGAATAACGGCGGGGATTTCTTTAATGTAAGCGACTATGAGGCTGATCTGGCAAAAGCAAAGGAACTCCTTGCTGAAGCAGGATATCCGAATGGAGAAGGCTTCCCGATCATTGAATATATGACCAATGATGCAGGATATAACAAACCGGTTGCCGAATATTTGCAGAGTGCCTGGAAAGACCTTGGCATAACCATGGACATTAAGATTGTAGAGTGGTCTACCTTCACACCAACTCGCCGTGCCGGTGATTTTGAAATCTGCCGCGGAGGCTGGGTATACGACTATGATGATCCTTCTAATATGCTGAACTTACTTGCAAGCACAAGCGGAAACAACGATGGAAAGTATTCCAATCCGGAAGTTGACAAGCTGCTTGAAGAAGCGCGTTCTACTGCTGATAAGGCAGAACACTATGAGAAGCTTCATGCTGCAGAGAACCTGATCATGGAAGATGCAGCTGTTTCTCCGCTTGTTTATTCAAGTGATTTCTATCTGCAGAATCCGAAGTTAAAGGGAACATGGCATTCTCCATATGGTTACTGGTACTTCATGTACGCAACCATGGAAGAGTAATTGGAAATAACAGAAAATCAGAAATCTACAAAGAATTAAATATTCAAGAAATATCGGAAAGGGTTCCGCCACTTGTCAGACAATGTGGCGGGATCCTTTTTGACATACTGGATCATTTGTTATTTTTTTAGTATTCTCATTAAATAGTTGATATCCAGCAGGTTTACTGTTTCAAAATTACCATTATAAAACACACCCCAGTTATTGAATACACAAGGAAGTTCCTTTGCTTTTTGGAGCGTATCTACTTGAATAAAAGATACGGGAATCTTACTCTCTTCACAATGCTGCTTAATCATCTCGATATTTTGATGAATATAGGGACATTGCAAATCATAATAAATGGTCAGTTCTTTACTTTCGATTCCAGGGGTTTTGACATTTGGTGCAAATCTTGGAGTTGTCCCATCCAAAGAAAGAGCAAGCAGCTCGTATCCATTGTCGGTAGTATCGACAACTTCGAAGCCGAATTTTTTTGCAAATGCCTGGTTGGAAAGCCAGGATTTTTGTTTTTTCGCCCCTAACATGCAAATACCGGATTTTCCTTTTTCCTTGGCATCAGCCAGACAATATTCCATCAGAACTTTCCCATATCCTTTTCCTTTGTAACTGCCAGTAACCCATAAGCAATAAAGATACAGATAGTTGTCCCCATTTATAGGAACCCATGCTGTTTCAAGAGGCGCATATTCGATAAAAACTGTAGCCTTTGCATCTAACTTTCTAAAAACATGACCTTCATTCAGCCGGTCTGAAAGCCATTGGCGCTTTGCCTCAACACCGGGATGGGGTTTTTTACTGCGGATAATACAGCATAAATGCTCATTGGCAAGGTTCTCTGTCGTCAAGTTTATAAATTCAGTATCCATATGCTGCCTCGCTTTCAATAAACGGCTGTTATTTTCTTAGCCTTGCGGTATCTTACATTAGTTCAGGATTGTAATGGGCCCGCTCTCCGCCAATAAATTTAGGCCTGGTTCGCGCGCAGACAACGCGGGCGGCACCTACGTATTTGGTGGCGATGCGCACGGGAACCGCAACGGCTTTTAAATGCATGCCGATCAGAGTATCTCCGATATCAATGCCGGCGGCTGCCTGGATATGTTCCACTGCCACCGGATGCTGTAAAGTATGGTACGCCGCAGTGGCAAAAGAGCCGCCGGCCTTTAATTGAGGAACTACATTCACTGGTTCATATCCATAGCGTGCGGCAGCTTCTGCTTCCAGGACCAGAGCCCGGTTTAGGTGTTCACAGCACTGGGCAGCTATGTCAATGCCGTGAGAAGACATGATCTGATAAATAGCGGTGTATACTGCTTCGCCGATCTCCTCGCTGGAGTGAGAGCCGATGCAGTATTCTGCAATTTCACTGGAAGAACAACCGATAACGACAAGATCGTGTTCTTTTAAATGAGCGGCTTCCAATAATTCTGCAGCGGCATCGGCCGCCTGCTTTCTGATGTCATCTAACATGGATTCCACACTTCCTTTTTGGTTTATCAATTATAATGCGGCGCGAATCGCAACAGCCATGTCTTCATACTCTTCATCAGTTAAATACACCTTGTCTGGATTCATGGCAAATGTTCCGCCCCATTCATCCCCGCCATTGTATTTGGGCACGATGTGCATATGAAGATGGCAGCCAGTATCTCCGTAAGCACCATAGTTCACTTTGTCAGGATTAAATACCTTGTGTACAGCCTTGGAGACCTTGGCAACGTCAGCAAAAAATGCGCTGCGTTCATCATCGCTGATATCGATCAATTCACTGACGTGTTCTTTATACGCGAGAATAACTCTGCCGCGTTTGCTCTGTTCCTTGAATAAATATAAAACGCCGGTTTCCATCTCGCAGACAGGATAACCAAATTTTGCGACCAGTTCTCCCTGCATACAGTATGCGCAATTTGGATCTTTCATAATATTAGTACCTTCTTTCTTTTATTTTTATTATTCTGGATCTATTTTATCAAAATAGAGTGGGGATGGGAAGAGGGCAGAGTATTAACTTTCTCAATATAGAGATTAAACAACAGGTCAAAGAAATAACTTACGCCGTATCGGGTGTATACATTTTGAATGCCCTCGGTAATGCGGTCACTGGAATGAAATTTGTGACTGAGATAAATCACATTGTCATAGCAGGACTCAAATTTTTCGGAATGATTAAGGGTAATCAGCACTTTGCAGGCGTGGACGTTCTGCAGGTCGGAGAGCGTAGCTATGGCGTAATTGCCGGTGGTTGAGGTAACAATAACCAGGTCTTCAGGCTTTAGATTTTGCAGGAGAGCAGTATCAGGATAGGCATCTGTAACAATACGAATCAGTTTACCGATCGCAGCCAGTCCCTGCTGCAGTACCTTCGCTGGATAACTAGACAGATCCGCAGCCAGGATAACGACCTGTTCACTGTCGTGGATGCGTTTTACCAGCACTTCGAGATTCTGGGCCAGGAACATCTCATTGATATCCTGCATCATATCATCCATGGAAATACGAAGATACTGGTCGAATTCCGGATGGCAGGCATACTGAACAAAGGCATCCATGTGCTGTCGGGTAATTGGTGCATTCTGTTTCATGGCAGTAAAGCTTTCGTAACCGATCAGTTTGGCAAATCGTTGAATACTGCTTCGGGAAACATAGCATTCCTCCGCCACATCATAGATACTCAGGTTTTTCAATTCATGAAAATGTTCCAGTAAATATCTTGCCAACACCAGGTTCGTATCATCATCTTCATTGGAATTTAGGACTGCCAATAAAGACGTCATTAAATTAAAATAACTTAAACTGAATTTGTTTTGGATTTTATCTGTATTCATAGCCAAATCATATCACAGGTTTTTTATTCTGTCATCGATATTCACAATAAATTCTTATTCGACTTTCCATAAATGTAGTGTTTTTCACAAAATGTGGATTCAAATGTTGAACCCCATCGTTTTCGCTTCTTTGGTACACTGTTTATATGAACCAAACGTAAAAAGCAAAAATCGAATTTTGAAAGGAGACATATTTTATGAAGTATTCAAAGAACCCGGTATTTCCGGAAGGATTCTTATGGGGAGCATCCAGCGCAGCATGGCAGGTAGAGGGGGCAACCGCTGAAGATGGCCGTACTCCCGCGATTATTGATTTGAATTCTCAAACCAAGAAACCTTATGCAGATAACTCGGTAGCATCTGATCACTACCACCATTATAAAGAGGATGTAGCGTTGATGAAGGAGTGTGGCTTTACCAGCTACCGTTTTTCGATTTCCTGGTCCCGTGTAATTCCAGCGGCTGACCGTGAGGTAAATCCTATGGGAATCGCATTTTATAATAACCTGATCAATGAATTGCTGGAGGCAGGGATTACTCCGATTATCACATTGTATCACTATGATATGCCATGCTGGGTAGATGAAAAGTATGGTGGATGGCATAATCGGGCTATTATTGATGAATTCGATTACTATTGCCGTGTCTGCTTTGAGAACTTCGGGGACCGTGTAAAATACTGGCTTTCTATTAATGAACAGAATATGCAGATTGTCTATGGTGACTGGTTAGGTGTATCCAAGGGCTGCACAGACTGGTTTAAGGAAAAGTGGCAGATAAACCACATTATGAATTTGTGTCACTCCAAAGCCGTTGTCGCCTGCCATGAGCTGGTTGAAGATGGAAAAATCGGTCCAGTACCTGGATACGTGCCGATTTATCCTTATTCCTGCCGGCCGGAGGATCAGATAGGTGCCATGAATGCGGAGGAACTGACGCAGAAAATCTGGGATGACTTATATGTATTCCGCGAGTACAGCAGTTTTGTAAAAAATTACTGGAAGGTTAATGATATCGATCCGGATATTCGGCCTGGCGATATGGAATTAATAGCCCAGGCGAAAATCGATTTTATCGCGGTTAACTGCTACCGATCTGATGTGGGAATGGCCCCCGATGACAGCTATAAGCAGGAAATCGGTCTTAATAAATCCGGTATCAAAGGGGAATTCGTATATCCTAACTTGCCAGGTGAATATGCGCTGGCCAGAAATCCTTACGTAGAAGTGACGGATTGGGACTGGCATATTGATCCAGTCTGCATGCGCTATTCACTGCGTTACCTGTGGGATCACTACCACCTGCCGATGGTTATAACGGAAGCGGGCTATGGTGCTCATGAAGAGCTGGGAGAAGATGGTAAGATCCATGATCAGGCCCGTATTGATTATCTTAGAGAGTATGTTTATAATGTAGGTCTGGCGATACAGGATGGGGTAGAGGTATTCGGATTTAATCCATGGTCCTTTACCGATCTTCTCAGCACTGGAAACGGCATGGCAAAGCGTTATGGTCTGGTCTTTGTAAACAGGACCGACGATGACTTAAGGGATATGAAACGGATTAAAAAGGACTCGTTTGACTGGTATTCCACATTAATACACTCTAACGGTCAGGAATGGGGAACGGATATGTCACAGTGGCGTAATTTTGCTAAAAATAAGGCAGAATAAACAATAAGAGGGGGTACCAACATGGTTAAAAAGAATTATGCGGAAATCTGTAACTCGATCATCGCGGTGTGCGGTGGTGAAAATAACATCTCCCGCATTAGTCACTGTATGACTCGTTTGCGCGTACAGCTTTTAGACGGAAGCAAATTAGACAGAGAGGAAGCAGGAAAAATACTGGGAGTTCTGAACCTGGTAGTACAAAATGGTGAATATCAGTTTGTCATCGGTCAGGATGTTCCAAATTTGTATGCAGAATTTATTAAACATGAGGGGCTTAAGACTGACGGAGAAGTTACAGACGCCGCTGCATTAAAGCAGGATACGGAAGCGAAAAAGGGAAATGTAATGAATACCATTATGTCTTTTATTGGTGGAACCTTTTCTCCTGTTATTCCCGTGTTAATAGCTGGCGGTCTTACCGGGGCCGTATTGACGCTGCTGACCGCATTCTTTGGAGTATCCACAGAGTCGGGGACTTATACAGTTATCTATGCGATTAACCAGGCGACATTTTACTTCCTGCCAGTCTTCATAGGCTTTTCTGCAGCAAACCGACTGAAGTCCAATGGCTTTCTAGGGGCCTTTTTGGGGGCAATACTGCTGTTCTCCACTATTAACAATGCAGAGGGGCTTAATTTCCTTGGTATTCCTATTCAGCAGATTAGTTATAATTCTACAGTATTTCCGGTTATATTGGGCGTGCTTTTTATGGCAGTCGTATACCGCTTCCTTTCTAAGGTAGTTCCCGTGTATCTGCGAACTATCTTTGTACCGCTGATTACTATGCTGATCACAGTGCCTGTGACTTTAATTGTGTTAGGCCCTATTGGTAATCTGATGGGAACATGGCTGGCAAACGGTGTATTTGCCATCTATCGTGCGGCTCCGCCGGTTGCTGTTATGATTATCGGTATAACGACGCCGTTGATGGTTTTCTTTGGTATGAATAATGCGACTTATCCTATTGTATTTGCTCTGTTGGCAGAGGTTGGATCTGATCCGCTGATCTGTACCGGCATGGCTCCGGCTAATGTTGCCGTAGGGGGAGCCTGTCTGGCGGCTGCGCTGATTGCAAAGGACATTAATGACAGAAGTGTGGCTACTGGCGCAGGGATTACTGCGCTGTGTGGAATTACTGAGCCAGGGGTCTACGGAGTGTTGTTTACTAAGAAGTATCCTTTAATCGGCGCCATGGTTGGAGGCGGAATCGGCGGACTATTGGCCGGATTGGTGGGGATGACCCAGTATGTAATCTCTACGCCAGGTTTTATCTCTATACCGGCGTATATCAATCCTGATGGTACTTCAGCTAATTTGATTTGGGCTATTGTAGTCATGGGCCTTGCAGTAACGGTTGCCTTTGGAGTTACTTATGTATTAGGCAAAAAAATGGAGAAATAGAGTTACAGTTCACTCTCCACCAGGGGCACCGCAGTCCGGTTTGGCCGGGCAGGCTTCCTCAGCCTTTCCAGTTCCGGTTTCGGGCATAAGAAATTCTAAACGTGCAGAATTTTTCTAAAAACAAGGTGAAATTTCAAACTCGCTGCGCTCAGACAAGTGGGAATTTCACCTGAACGAAAAATTTTGCGCGTTAAGAACTTCTAATACTCTGCAAAGTCACAGGAAAGGCTGAGGAAGCCTGCCCGGCCAAACCGGACTGCGGTGCCCCTGGTGGGGAGTGTACTGTAACGAAATAGATTATGAACGATGAGGGCGACAGCTAAGAGGCTGGACATTGAAAAAACGGTATGCTATGATTGAGAAAATGTATGGAGTAAAGGGGCAGTCCCATGAATAAATTATTTACTATCGGCGAGATGGCGAAGCTGTTCGGTATTAATGCGAAAACGCTGCGTTATTACGATGAAATAGGATTGATCCGTCCGGAGTATACGGACCCCATGACAGGATACCGTTACTATTCTACCGGGCAGTTTGAGCGCCTTAATACAATTAAGTATCTAAGAGCACTTGATATGCCCCTGGCTAAAATTATGCGTTTTTTTGAAAATAAGGATATCGGTCAGATGATGGAGATTCTGAAAGAGCAGCAGCAGGAGGTTCTTGTAAAACGCAGAGAATTGGAACGCATAGAGCACAAGATCAGTGAACGTCTCTCACAGCTTCATGATGCACTGTATACCATATATAACCAGGTGGAGGAGGTTACTCTGCCGGACAGAAAGCTGGCTATGCTGCGGACGGAAATTCCGGCCACGGATGATCTGGAATATTCTATCCGCCAGCTGGAACGGCAGACGCAATTGGAGGCTGCCATGTTTTTGGGGAAGGTGGGCGTGTCCATTTCAATGCGTCATGTGATGTCACATAAATTCGATGAGTTTTGCTCCATATTTGTTGTGCTGGAACCTGGAGATGTCTATGACGGAGAGGCAGTGGATATTCCGGGCGGAAGATACCTAATACTTAGGTATTGTGGGACGCATACGCAGTCATCAGTCTACTATGAAAAACTTTTGTCTGAAATGAAAGTTAGAGGCTATGAACTGGCCGGAAATTCTATTGAAATTACGTTAGTGGATGCGGGAATGACAAACGATACTACACGTTTTGTAACAGAGCTGCAGCTGCCTGTAACAGTTGGGCAAGAGTATGGCCTTAGGAATTAATATAAAAAGGAATATAGCTTTTATAGTAGAGCTGCCGGCCGGCAGCTCTGCTTTTCTTAAAAACTGTAGTGAATAAGAGATAGTATGCAAAGATAAATAAGAAATAAAAATAATGCAGATTACTGTGGCTCCGTTTCTTTTGGCATATCGTTGTTGTTACGGAGACTTTCTTTGTGTTTCTGAAAGGTCTTAATCATATCAAGGACATAATCCTGTTCTTCTTTTGAAAGTAAGGTAGATAAATGATAGATCTCGGCAAGAAGATGAGCACTTCTTTCCGCGTCTTTTTCTGATTCCATGGGGCCTTCACCCTGAAGAAGCCACGAGCTGTTAATTCCCAGTTCGTAACAGATTCCCCGAATGACGAGCATTTGTGGTTCTGCTTTTTCGTGTTCAATGTTTGTGATGACACCGCGGGAGACACCAATTGCATCAGCAAGAGAATTCTGTGTATACCCTTTTGAACTGCGGGCCTGTTTGAGACGGGCACCTATTCCCATTTGATACTCCATTCCGCGTAGGCGCTGCGCCATAATCGATAAGATGGTAGGACATGCGCCAATCCGCCATTTAATTTAGATTAATAAAACACTTCATAAAATTCTGTGAATCCTGTACTTATTGGTTTCGTTCAGACTTTATCTGTGATATGAATAATGTACAGTGCAATTTCCAACGATTCAAAAATTTCAATCCACATTCTGAGTCCAGAATACAAAACCCAGAATGACATGGTAGCTATGCTACCATTTTATTCGGTTGCCCGGATTGTTTTGACCTCATGTCAGTGGGGGATATCTGCCCGCCACTGCCGCTAAGTTTTTTTTCGATTCATCTCCCACCTATGGAGGCTGGGGGAATTCTCGTAGATTTTGTTAAACGGGAATACATGTTACATGTCAGGCGCATGTGATTACGATTACTTTGGAGGTACAGGTTAAACACAAATGGGAAGCTTATCAACCATGGTAGTTTATGTATACAGTAACGCATGTGTTGAAAATACAATGTGAGTACCGTAATAGAGGTCAGTAACAGTAATTAATCATGTATAAACAATGTACTAAAAATCCTGATAACTAATCTTAACACGGTAAAAATGATTTGTCAAGACATAAATGTATTGATAAGACGGATAAACGTCTTGACAATGTGATTGAAACATGATAGCATGTATTTATAAAACATAAAAAAGATTTATCAAGTCAAAAGCCAAAGGCGGAGGGTGTAGGATTGCAGTCCATAGAAAGAGATCAGGAGAAGAACCGTCCGGAATTAATCCTTGAAGAGTCTGGAAAGCTTTCTGTTAAAGAGCAGGAGTGTATTCTGGCCACGATAAGAGGAATGGTGTTTACCAGAAGCTGTTTTTTAAAAAATGGTGTGTATAAAGACGAAAAAGAATGAGTTTGTTTATAGTGAAAATAAATATTTGAGTTAGGTTGGAATTATTATATTCAGCAATAGTTATGCCCAATTCTATGCCCATTTCTGAATAGTTTATAGAATTTAAGATCGAACAGTCTGCCATTATTTCATAAAACCCAATAAAGATAGAAGCTTTTATTAGTTATCTGGAGTTAATTTTTTCAGTCCATCTTGATGAGGTTGGTTTTTAATAAAATTATCGTTATTAACCATCAGCCCCTGCCACTATAGCTTTTTAATAATTTATGCATGGTTTTTTATAATGCTGCGTTTTACCGATTATTTAATACGATTAATGTATTATGTTTGAAGCATAGGGAAGAGATAATGACCCAGTCTTAAATATTCTGGTTTTACGCAGAATGCTTTGTGTTCTGAATGATTATTTTGGCTATATTTGGAAGAATCTTTAACCCCAAATTCAGTAACGGCCTTCTGAGGAAGATGATCAGTTTAATATAATTCCAATTAACTAAACAAAATTAGTGGATATGCTGTGAAAAAACAAAGATGTAATGGGATTATTGTTGACATTGTTTGGCGAATGTGATATTGTATGAATGTACAAAATATTGAATATTGTAGATGACAACAAAAAAGCAGGTATTTAGATGGGATATGAAGTTGGAAAGAGCATTTTATATCAAAAAACAGGATTAGCCAAAAGTCTGCTGGCGTTGGACTTACTGTCCAAGAATACGGGTGACAGAATACAGCCTATCTCCGAGTATCAGGAAAAGTTTGGAGTGTCCAGGGGGACTGTTCAGAATGCGTTTACATATCTAAAAGAGTGTGGTGCAGTGGTGCTTGAGCATCATGGGCATCAGGGAACCTATATAGAGAAGCTGAATTACCGCAAATTACAGGAAAACTGTATGAGAAAAGAGCTGTTGGGTATCATGCCGCTGCCATATTCTTTAACTTATGAGGGATTTGCTACAGCTATTTACTCGGAACTGGATGAACTTAACTTTAATATGGCTTATGCGAGGGGTGCAGTTGGAAGAATTGAACTTGTGGAGTCGGGAACCTATCAGTTTGCCATTTGTTCCCGCTATGCAGCGGAACAATCCATAAGCAGCGGCAAGAAGATAGAGATAGCCTTTGATTTCGGACAGGGTAGTTTTCTTTCAAAACACGTGCTCTTATTGGCTGATGAATCAAAAGATGGTATCTGTGATGGAATGAAGGTTGCATACGACAGCAAGTCCCTTGACCAAAGCAGGATTACGGATAATATCGTCAAGGGAAAAAAGATAACATTGATACCGATCAGGACACAGCAGACGATTGGCGCTCTGATAGATGGTACCATAGATGCTGGTGTATGGAACTATGACGACGTGTTGGAAAATCATCACGACAGGCTCAAAGTGGTTTCATTGGCTGAAACAGACTATAATAATTCTTTTTCGACTGCTGTCCTGGTGATAAAAACAGGTGACGAAGCATTGAAGGCACTGCTTAAAAAATATATAAGTGTGGAACGCGTACTGGGAATTCTTTCTGAGGTCAGAGAGAAGAGGCGGGAGCCATTTTTCTGATGTAAAAGAAATAATTTCAGTGGATACGAATATCCTGCATCAGTATGTCAGGATATTGTTTTATTGGTAATGCAACTGGTTAGCCGTAGTATAGATATCGCGAGGATTACAGCCGCGGTATCTATACAATATAAGTAACAACGTGATATTTATACCATATAACCAACAGCCAAACTGCGAGTTTGCCTTTGATGGTGGTAGCAAATAATTCAGCGTTCAGGTGTACGAATAGCCGTAACGCAATTGATTGGCATATAGCCGTCAAAAAGAGTATAGCAGAAATATTTTATATCAATGTACAAAATATTGTATATTAAGAAGGAGGAGTATTATGAATCTGGAGGAATCCTTAAATCAGCGTCTCGAGATTCTTTTAAGCAACGGTGTCATAACACAGAGCATTTCTGATTATTCGAAAACAGTGGTGAAGCTGCTGATTAATCAAAAACCGGAGGCAGACAGTGACAGGGCTGCTATGTTTATTACGCATCTGGCCATGGCCGGGCAGAGGATATTAGAGGGAAAGGAGGAAAAGCCGCTGGACGGCCAGATTTTAGAGACAGTGAAGCAGGAGCCAGTTTATGGCAGTGCATTGGATTTTCTGACAAACATGCTGAATCAGACTGATTTGGAATTTCCAGATACGGAAAAGGATTTTTTAACGGTTCATCTATGTAACCTGTTTATGTGATGGTTTGGAAGGTTGTAAGACAGTAATGCACTAACGTAAAGCGTATGCTGACGGGGATGAGATACTTCAGTAAATAAAATGTAAAAGAGAAGGAGAAAAAGATGGGGACAGGAAAAGAAGGATAGGAAGAATTGTATAATAAAAGAGAGAAGTAAACGCAAAATAAAAAGGCAAGAAATGCATTTACATATGGGAGTTTTGAAAACTATAAATTTTAGGAGGGAAAAATATGCGTTATATAGTTATATTTTTAGCCGGCGCTTTTGGGGCACTTTTAGCTAACAGGGGTATTGCGGTTTTTAATGATGCGGTAAGACCGGTTGTTCCGGAATACCGAGAGGGACGTATGACAAGGCTGGAATTTGCAACGACGACGTTTGCCTTAAGTTTCGGTCTGGTCATTGGATTTGGAATACCGTATTCTATTATGTCACCCATTATACTTGTCCATTCTCTATGGCTGGGAACCGATGTTATCGGCATTTTCTTCCCAGCAAAGAATATTGAAAAATGGTATCTGGACAAAGAGAGTCTGATTGGTGCGGGTCTTTCCGTTCTGGTAGGCGGTCTGTACGGAGTGCTGCTGCTGGCAGGTCTCCAGGGGTTTGTCAATATGATGCAGGCTCTGCCGGTTAATGTATTTGATGCATGGCAGAATATTTCAGGCCCGGTTATTTCTGCGTTTATTGCATTCCCATGTGTTGTGATTACTATGGATTACGGTTGGAAAAAGGGTCTTGCATCGCTGGTTGTATCTGTGATGCTTCGGCAGATCATGGTATTTATAGGAAAAGGAGATATTGCTGATGGTGTTGCCCTGCTAACCGGCCTTGTTCTTATTATTGTATTTGCAGTAAGGGATAAATCCGAATCAACAGGAAATCTGGCTTCTATTTTTGGAGATCGTGTAAAGAATATCAGAAAGAACATTATCTGGATTGCCATTATGGGCGCAATCTATGGACTTGCCTGCAATATGCACCTCCTGATGGAAGGTCCACAGTCTCTGGTTGCGTTAAAGGATGGAAATATTTCTTCAGCAGTCAGCATCAGCTTCGCGAGAGCATTATCCTTTATTCCATTAAAGGCATTGACTTCTCTGACAACAGGTACTTTCGTGACGGATGGATTTGGATTTACAGCAACAGTAGGTCTTTTGGCACCGAATGGAGTACTGGCAGCGGTATTTGGTGCAGTGGTAATGTCTCTGGAGGCATTGTCTCTGGCAGTAGTTGCAAAACTGTTTGATAAGGTTCCAAGTATAAAAAAATCAGCTGACAGTATCCGTGTTGCGATGACCAAGTTACTGGAGGTGGCCATACTGGTGGGCTCCATGTCGGCAGCGGAGGGCATGGCACCTGGATTTGGCTTTTTGGTAGTCGGCGGTTTCTTTGTCATGAATGAGTATTTTAAGAAACCGATTGTGCGGATGGCGGTAGGGCCAATTGCCGTAATCGCAGTAGGAGTTCTGGTCAATGTACTGGCAGTTGTAGGTTTGTACAGCGTTTAATATTATACAGTGACGCGTGAAAGGAGCAGTCAGCATGAAGATAGTAATTGGCGGACAGATGGGAAAAGAAGAGATAAAAGAACTGGCAGTCACGGCCATGGGAGATGAAGGTGAAGTCGTCATCAAGGACGATGTGGCTGCGGCTATGGATGTAAAGGGCGGGAAGGCCGATTTATATCTGGGAGCATGTATGACTGGAGGCGGAGGTGCGCTTGCGATGGCCATTGCCATTCTGGGCTATGGAACGTGTATGACAGTAGCCGATGCGGATGAAAATGCCATTAGAAAGGCACTGGAATCGGGAAAGAAAGCATTTGGATTTACTCCTTCCATATCGAAAACGGTGGTTCCGGTAATTGTAAGGCTTGCGAAAGAAGTCATGTGTAATTGAGAAACCGGATACTGCATTGCACAATTAAGGTCACATAGCATCTGCGATCAGCGTAATGCAGTACAGGCAGAAAGGAGAAATGATGCAGACATATCCGTTACAGAGCATGTCCATGGAAGAAGCAGTCAGGCTTCAATTTTTTGTGGTGGACTGCATGACAAAAGTATTTGAGGGGCATGAATTGCTGACAAGGGGAGATTTGGGTGTTGTCATGGGCCTTAATAAACCCGTGACTACCTGGAAGGCCGAAAAGGTGATTGCCAATGTATTTGGCGCGGAGGCGTGTATTCTGGTACGGGGGGCGGGAAGTGCCGCAATTCGTTTTGGACTCCATTCCATGATGAGGTCTGGCGACCGTATCCTGGTACACAGGGCGCCTGTCTATAATACTACGGCGACTTCTCTCGAAATGATGGGAATTGACGCAGTGGAAGCCGATTTTAATAAACTGGAAGAGCTTCGCCGGGTTCTGATAGAGAATCCGGATATCAGGGGAGCGCTGGTTCAGTATACGAGACAGCTGCCGGAAGACCGTTACAATATGCATGAGGTGGTACGTGTAATAAAAGAGACTGCGAACATCCCTGTGCTGACCGACGACAATTATGCGGCCATGAAGGTAAAAGAGATTGGTGTACAGTGCGGAGCGGATCTTTCCTGTTTTTCTGCATTTAAACTGCTGGGTCCTGAAGGTGTAGGCGTAATCGTTGGAAAACAAGAATTGATTGAAAGGCTGGTTAAAGAGAGCTATTCCGGCGGTATGCAGGTACAGGGCCATGAAGCGCTCGACGTTCTGCATGGACTGGTTTATGCGCCGGTAGCACTGGCTCTTCAGGCGCAGGTCAATGAGGAATGTGTCAGACGCTTAAACAGCGGTGAAATACCGGCGGTAAAGCAGGCATTTCTGGCAAACGCCCAGTCTAAAGTCCTTTTAGTGGAGTTCAGGGAAGATATCGCTGGACAGGTGTTGGAGGAAGCTGAGAAATATGGTGCTGCGCCCAATCCCGTGGGTGCGGAATCCAAATATGAGATGGTACCCATGTTTTATCGGATATCCGGCACGTTTCGGAAGGCAGATCCGGAACTGGAACATCGGATGATACGTATTAATCCTATGAGAGCCGGAGCCGACACTATTTTGAGAATCATAAGAGAATCTGTAGAAAGAGTGGTGTAAATGTTCCTGGAGCAAACAGTAAAACGGAATTCCGAACTGGTACGCCTGGCATTCAGCCTTCATCAAAAGGGAGTAATAGCGCCGGATTCTTATCTCGTCGATGTGGATACCTTTCTGCAAAATGCGGCCGAAATGTTGGCGTGTTCCAAACGAAATGACGTAAAACTCTATTTTATGCTAAAACAGTTGGGACGGAATCCCTATCTGGCCAGAGAACTCATGCGCCTGGGATACTCCGGCGCGGTGGCAGTTGACTATAAAGAGGCTGCCGTGATGATGGAGCATGGGATTCCCATCGGAAATGTGGGACATCTGGTTCAGATACCGACGGCTTTAGTGAGACAGATTGTCTCCTGCCGCCCGGAGGTAATCACGGTCTACTCTGAGGAGAAGATCCGGCAGATTGATCAGGCTGCGTCGGAATTGGGGGTAATCCAGGAGATTCTTTTGCGGGTATATGGGGATGGAGATATGATCTATTCCGGCCAGACTGCCGGTTTTAAGCTGAATACCTTGAAGGGACTGGTGAGCCGTATCGTTGGTTCAAGCCCTCATGTGAGAATCGCAGGTGTGACTTCCTTTCCCTGTTACTTGTATGACGAAGAACTGGATGACATTATACCTACGGCTAATTTACAGACTGTAAAAAAGGCGGCGGCCATTTTGGAGGCGCAGGGAATAATTTGCCGTATCATCAATACACCATCTGCAACCTGCTGTCGGACAATTGAACGGATGAAGCAGGACGGAGGGAATTGCGGCGAACCGGGACACGGATTCTCCGGGACGACGCCCATGCATGCCGCTCATGAGCAGCCAGAGAAACCATGCGTGGTTTACATAAGTGAAATATCACATAATTTTGAAGGCCGCGGATACTGTTTTGGAGGCGGCCATTACAGGCGTTCCCATATGAAAAATGCGTTAGTGGGAGAAAATCTCCTAAGCGCAAGACACGTGGAAGTAATTCCGCCTTCGGATGACAGCATTGATTACCATTTTGGATTATCGAAAGAGTGCCCTGTCGGCCAAACTGTGGTGATGGCATTCCGGTATCAGATATTTGTAACCCGATCAGACGTCGTTTTAGTCACCGGACTTAGAAAGGGCGCGCCGAGGATTGAGGGAATCTATGACAGCGCGGGCAGAGAAAAATGAGAAAGCGATTTATCGTTATTGTACTGGATGGATTTGGAATAGGGGCCATGAGAGATGCCCATATCGTGAGGCCGGGGGATGAAACGGCCAATACACTGGAAAGTATTTTAAAGGACTGTCCCGATATGAAGCTGCCGGTTTTGGAACGGATGGGGCTGATGAATGCATATGGAAGGGAAAGCAGGAATATGAAATTCAGCCCCGCTGCCAATTTCGGACGGTGCGAATTGATACATTATGGCGCGGATACATTTATGGGCCATCAGGAGATCATGGGAACGCTGCCGAAAAAGCCGGAGGCTCATCCGTTTTTGGAGAAGGCGGAAGAGGTCAAAAGGCATTTGATACAGAACGGTCATGAGGTCCGCGTGATCGAGAAGCAGGGACTGAAATATCTGGTGGTCGATCAGTATGCTACTGTGGCAGACAATCTGGAGGCAGATCCGGGAATGTGTTACAATGTGACTGCACCGCTTGATTTTATGTCGTTTGATAAAGAAATGGAGATTGCCCGCCTGGTCCGTGAAGTGGTAACCGTGGGGCGTGTCATTGTGTTTGGCGGAACTGGCAATACAATGGATGACTTGTGGAATGCGGAAGAAATAAAGTATGGAAAATATATCGGCATCGCCTCCGCAAAATCGAGATCCTATGAGCATGGCTATCAGTGCAGGCATATGGGCTATGGAGTGGATAAAAATGTACAGGCCCCTACAATACTGACAAACGCAGGATTTGACTGCACACTTATCGGTAAGGTGGCAGATATTGTGGCAAATGACGGCGGTGTGAGTATCTCCTGTGTGCCGACAGGGGAGGTGATGCGGCTTACTGTCCAGGCAGTAAAGAACATGGAAGAAGGTTTTATCTGTACAAATGTACAGGAGACTGATCTTGCAGGCCATTCACAGTCTTCGGCGGCTTACCGGGAGATACTTGAGATCGCAGACCAGGGAATCGGCGCAGTGCTGAAAGAAATGACAGCAGAAGATATCCTGGTGGTCATGGCGGATCATGGCAATGATCCCGATATCGGTCATAGCCGTCATACGAGGGAATGCGTGCCTTTACTCATTTATAAAAGGGGGATGAGCGGCCGTGAAACAGGCACCAGAAAGACGCTCTCGGATGTAGGCGCGTCAGTATGCGCCTGCTTTGGGGTGAAGAGTCCGCAGAATGGAACTTCATTTATGAAAGACTTCCGTTTATTGTGAATGGTAAGAACTGAATGTAACGTGCTGAACGAGAAATTCAGAATAAGATTCAGAAAAATGGCTGAAAATCCGCCTGAAAAATCCAGAATGAGATTCGGAAAAGCTTGAAATCATGGTTTAAATTGATTATAATAAAGATGTAGAAGGAACAACCGCCCACAAAGTGGTTGACCCGGTTAATAAGTTACATTCATAGAAATGCCACCATCTGACCTGTCAAAGTAGAGGGTGGTTTTTCTATGCTTTAAATAAGCACTATCGACAGAACGTAAAAACGAACGTCAGCAATGCCAGGATGAACAGTCCAAAAGTCATTAAGTCCTTAAAATCAAATTTCACCCGCACCACCTCCATTCTATGTAGAAAGGAGGTGGACTACTTCTTTTATTCTCTGCTTTCTACGATTTTTTCCAGCTTAAATACAGTCTTGCTATCACATCCTCAATAGGAGCTCTTCTGATTTCCACATCTTCGATTCCCTGAAATTCCGCAAGATTACCCAGAACCTCATGGATTCCCGTCTGGCTGCGGTTAAACTCATATTCGTATATGCCCTCATTGGAAGAAAGTAGCTGCAGCCCCGGTATTGTGGGAGCGGTTAATGCTTTATCAGATGTTAAAGACTGCTTTTTAGAGCCTGGATTCTTCATGGTGACAACAATGCGTGAGCAGGCGCCGGCCGTATTTCTGAGCTTGTCAAAATTTCCGTCAAATGCAATCTGCCCCTTGTTGAGCAGAATAATCCGCTGCGCCATTTCCTCCAGATCATCCATGTCATGGCTTGTGACGACAATGGTGGTTCCGCATTCCCGGTTAATTTCCTTTAAAAAATGTATCATCTGCTGTTTGGCCAGCACGTCGAGGCCGAGAGTCGGCTCATCCAGAAATATGACGGAAGGATCGTGCAGCAGCAGCATTCCAATGTCTGCCCGCATACGCTGGCCCAGGCTCAGTTCCCTGGCAAAGGTGCGCAGGATGTCTTCCAGGTCGAGCAGTTCTGTCACCAGGGAAAGGTTCTTTTTATATATATCCTCCGGGATGCCCCACACCTCTTTTTTCCATTCAAAGCTGGTAATGATGGGATGATCCCACCACAGCTCTGTTCTCTGTCCAAACAGTACACCGATATGGCGCATCAGCTCAATTCTGTCAGTGACCGGGCTTAAACCGGATACGGATACCGTGCCCTCAGAAGGACTCAAGATGCCGGAGAGAATCTTGATGGTTGTGCTCTTGCCGGCTCCGTTGGCCCCGGCGTAGGCGACAAACTCGCCCGGAGCCACTTCAAAGGAAAGATGGTCGAGAGCGGTGATGATGCGTTTCTGTGGGTGAAGCATATTTTTTAAGATATCCCGGGCGTGACCGCTTCTCTGCCATTGGGAGTATTGTTTTGTAACATTATCTATGACCAAAGCCGGAGTATCGTGGTGAACCATTGACTGCATAATATTTCATTCCTTTCTTAAATACATAAATTGTGAGTAGTGACAATGCAAACGCCGCTGTCGGCAGATAACATGCCTGCAGGAGCATGGGAAGGTCAAATTCGCCGTAGCCTGCCTTTAAAAGCAGCGCCGATGGAAACCAGGCCGCCAGTCCCACTGGGAGTACGGTCAGGAACAGCCGTCTTACTGAATGGCTCATCGTACCTAACGGATAAGTCTTCAGAGATGTAAATAAATCCTTGCCCACCTGGGCGATCTCCTCGGCAGCTGCAGGTGCGTAAAATGCGGCGCAGGACAGCAGGGTCATAAAGGAGATAATCAGAGCTGTAGCGCTTACTGCATAAATAAGCAGCAGCATAAGCCATGGCATCGTGACGGATATGGGCAGCCGGCTGACAGCATATGTGGTCAGTCCAATCCCGCATATAAGCATGCTGCTTCCTGAAAGCGGGGAGAATCCCTGGGCCAGCAGCTCCGCCCATATGGGAACTGGCTGTATCATGACGTGATCCAGTTGACCTCGCCCGATAATACGGCTTATCATGGCTGTATTATTTCCAATAAAAAACATCATATAAATTCCGTCAACGAGAGTGGAGAAGCCCATCATAAAGAGGATCTCCGCCTGATTCATACCGCCGAAGCCCCCGGATTTTTCGGACAGCAGGAATACGCCGGCGATGGTGCAGCAAGCGCATATGGTATCTGAAACGATCTGAAGCAGACAGTAGCGAGTGTCCCGAAGGAACCATAAAAGGTCCATTTTTGTGTATTGCCTGTAGAGGCGAAAAAGTATTTTTAAATTATCCACCAAAAGAGATCATCCTTTCTTTGCTTTTCTTGAACACCCTGGCCGCAGCAATCCACAGAACGATATTCCAGACGAGCTGCAGCCCGATGGTACTTAAGGGAGCAGCGGCCGTACCGGTATAGATCGTGAGCGGCGCATGGGCGATGGAGCCAAAGGGGAGGAAGGAAAAGACCTTATCCAGTCCCCAGGGAAACAGGGCGAAGGGGATCATTTCCCCCGACAGGAGGGAAAATGCCGCCTCTCGTATATTGTTTGCCACCCAGCAGCCATTTTTCAGGAACATGGCAAAGGCGGCAAATAATAAGTCCATGGCAAATCCCAGAGAAGCTGAAAGTGCCAGACTGATGAGCGCTAAAGCTCCGGATGTCAAATCCGCCGGCGCCGGATTTACGCCCAGAAACGGGGCGATAATCAGCAGAGGGAGGCCGAAAAACAGAAAGTTCGGAATCCACCATCGCCCGATCGTCTCAGCGATAAAGCTTATGGGAACGGGAACCGGCCTGGTAAACCGTCCAATGACAGAACCTTCCCACAGCGAGGCGGTAGCCGGTGAAACAATATTTAATTCCTGATGCAATACGGTCGACATCAGAGTGTATGTTATCAGTTGATTTAACGCCATGCCGCCTAAATCGGCACCTTCCCGGTCCAAAGCGGTCCAGATAAAAATAAGCATGACAAACTGTACGGCAGAAACAAGGTATCCGCCTGTGATACACAGGATGCCGCCGTCAAAAATTTGTTTTGTACACATCAAAATAGTGGAGACAATGGCGCGGGGCCCGCAGCCATGTCCGGCAAGAAATGTCCTAAATTTATTCATGATAAAACTACCTTTCTAAAAATGGAATAATAGAACCCATTTTCCGAAAAGGGCAGATTTTTTTGTGACAGGAACATGATTCCATCACATAAAAATACCCAAAAGCGTAAACGCCTTCGGGTAAATAAACCATCATGAAAACCAGTTGTTAGGACAGCCGGAGAATCGATGAATTTGAAGGGCAGACGCTGTTGTTATCGTAAAAATGGGCGCACTGATACACGGAATCGTCATTTTTATACGTAATGACAGCGACATTGTCAATATTTGACCATAATGTTGTAGCCTCGATTGTGATGCAATGCATAGCGTCCACCTCCTTTTTTCGAAATATTTGTTTCAGCATACCATGGAAGAGAGGAAGAGTCAAGAATATATTTTCCGATATTTCGAAGGAGTCATCCCATTTGCTTTTTTGAATACAGTCGAAAAGTACTTTTCATCGCGAAAGCCTGTCTCATAAGCAATCTCATAATTTTTTAGATCTGTTTCTTTCAAAAGACGGCAGGCCTGTTCGATTCTGTACTGCGTCAAATAATCCAGAAAATTAACGCCAGTCTGTACTTTGAAAATCAGACTCAGATAGGCGGGAGTAATGTGGATATGTCTAGCCAGGACATTTAAGTCGATGGTTTCACTGTAATGCTGATGAATATAGTCAACAGCAGCGCGGACAGAAACGCTTTTTTCAGATTTTGCGCGAATGCTTTCAGTGATTTGAGATATCGCGGTGTCGGCGGTCTTTTCCAGATCTTTAAGTGTTGTGAAACAAGCCATCTGTTTGTAGTCGATCAGTGTATGCAATTCGGAGGGAATAGTTAGCGAACAGTCCTTACATAGTTTCATAACATCCAACATCAAGGAAAGAAAATGATTGATGATAATATTTTTATTTCGGGGGTATGCCTCGATCGATCGGAATATATCCTGCAACAACTCCTGGGATTTTTGTGAATCTCCAGAACCTATAAATTCCAGAAGTCTCTTCTTTTGAGTTTCAAACTGGAGGTATTGCGCGTCTGTAAACGCAGGTAGATCCGGTGCCGGTTCTCCAATATCTTCAAAAAAGGATTGTCCAATTCCTCGTAGAAGATTCTGATGTTCCAGATCCTGGAGATACAATTTCTTGCACCTGTTAATGCTGCTTAAAATATCCTCCATACGGCAGGGCTTTAGCAGATAATCGGAAACACCATACTTAAGCGCCGTCTGGGCATAGGAAAATTCATCATATCCGCTCAGGATAATCATTCGAATGTTTAACTGTTTATCATGAATATATTTTACAACCCCTAATCCGTCTAAAAGAGGCATGCGTACATCCAGAAGAGCAATATCCGGGTGTTCAGCCTCAATGATTTCGATGGCTTCTTTTCCGTTGGAGGCTTCTGAACAGAGCAGGATGTCGTACTCTTTCCAGGGAATCGTGCGCCGAATCGCATTGCTGGTGTCGGCTTCATCGTCTGCTATTAATAGTTTAAGCATACTCTCCCTCCTGTAAGGCGGGCAAAATCAGGGTGACAGTGGTCCCCATACCCTTATTGCTGGTTATTGTCATGGTAAAATTGTTCCGATAGATGATGCGAAGACGATCCCTTACATTGTGCAGGGCATAGCCTCCCATTGTTGTGGATTGATTTGTTCCGCCTCGGAGGGCTGTGAGAACTTCCGCATCCATTCCTACCCCATTGTCACTGATCCGAAAATGCAGTTTGTCCGCTTGTAAGAAACCGGAAACTATTACCTGACCCTGTTCACCTTTTGGCTCCAGGCCGTGGTAAATCGCGTTTTCGACGATAGGCTGGAGGATGAGTTTCGGAATAAAAAGAGTCTTTGCATTTTCTGCCAAGTCAATCTGATACGCAATCTTACTGCCATATCTTAACTGCTGCAGTCTTAAATACTGTTCAAGAAACTGAAACTCGTGAAATACGGTTACATACCGGTTTCCTTTACTTAAGCTGGTTCTGAACAGATTGGAAAGGGTCCATACCATCTCAGCAATTTCAGTTTCCCCTTTTGCAAGTGTTTTCCAGTAGATGGAATCCAGAGTATTATAGAGAAAATGAGGATTAATTTGGCTCTGCAGAGCATTTAACTCTGCTTCCTGTTCTTTGATTTGAAGGACATAAACTCTGTCGATCAACTCTGCCAGACTTTTTACCATCTCGTTGTATCCATTGCCGAGTTGGCCGATCTCATCCTTGTAATGAAAGGATATGGAAGAGTCAAAATTACCGTTTTCAAACGAATGCATAGCGGACAGTAGTTTTCGTATGGGCCGTATGATCAGGAGAGATGCAAACAGTACCAGAGGTAGGGAGAGTAAAAGTGCTGTGAAGCAGAACGGAATGAGGTAATTGGCAGAATTATGAATGCTTTTTGTAAGCAAAGCTGTTGGTACTCCATAGAGATAGGTCCATCCTGTTTTCTCATCTGTTATATGGCTTAAAAGAAGCGTGTTTTTCGATGATTCGTAGATTTCCACTCCTTTTTTCTCCGCTTGGTACTGCAACAGTTTATTATGAGGAAGTTGCGATAAATTGTTGTTACCAGTTCCTGATATGAGGCTTCCTGCCATATTGAATATGGCGATACCGCCCTCGTCCATATCAATTCCCCGGGTGTATTCTCGACGCAGTGCAGGTTCACTGATACCTACCACGATCAAACCCAGATTTTCGTAGGTATTGTATTCTCTTATCATCCGAATCATAAAAATTCGATTATATTTGTTATTAGCTGCAAAGAGGTAGGTTTCATCTGAGTTTTCCAGCCATACCGGTTTCCCTTTTGCAGCTTTTGCAGCCTGAAAAAATTCTGTATGGAACAGTTCTTCATAATCAGGAAGGGAAAAACGACTGTCAATACTTCTAATAAATGGAATGGAGTTATTTTGAAAACCGCAGACGGAGAGCGAAGACACATAATCCTTGGAGGTGATAAGATTGACTGCGTTTTTCAGACTGGAGTCAATATACATTTTTTGCGTTTCGCTTGTGGCAGAGTCATAGGGCTGTATGTATGCCTGAACCTGTGGCTGAATCATAAGCTGTGTCGTCATGTCTTCTATTTCGCGCCGCAGAAACAGGACATTAGAGTTAATTTGTTCCAGAAGATAAAGATTAGCGTTTCCAACATTTTCCAAGAGGTTGGCTGCGGCGATCCTGTTATTATAGTAGTAAAAAGACATGGATAATAATGCCAGGAAAAAGTAAAATATTATAAGCAGTTTGTATGTAATACTAAGATTTAAGTACCATTTTTTCATAAAGTATGTCTCCTCGCCCTATATAACTTACTATATTGTAACATTAAATATTTTGTGAGTAAATATAAAGGGGTGAATTGAATAAAACTGTAAAAGAATTTAAACCTTTTTATAATTTTCTTACCTGTTAAACGAAATTAATTCCAGATAAAATATAGGTATACAGAACGGATCACATTTTTTGCAGAAACATTGGAAATTACGCAGGAGAAGGAGGATTTTATGAGAAATTACAAGATAGTGAAGATGTTGGCGGCAGCGGCAGTCCTGTCCATGGTTATGATGACTGGGTGCCAGCAGACGAAAGGAGGTAGTGATCAGGGAGGCAGCGAAAAAACAACGGCGGCAGCAGAGAGCAAAAAAGAGGCGCCGGAGTCTGATACGACCATTACTGTTGCTTTGATGTCGAATGACTGGTTAGATGCGGCGGAACAGATTGCCAGTGATTTTACTCAGAAATACGGAATTAAGGTTGAATATACGCCAATGCCCGGTGAGGTAGAGGAGTATTTACAGCCTAAGGCAGCGGCCGGCACGCTTCCCGATGTGATGTCAATCAATGCAGGCTCGTTTGGCGCAGATTTAGCAGAAAATGGCCTGATCATTGATCTGGCGGAGATTGATGCGGCAAAAAATATGGTTGAAAGTCTAAAACCGGTTTTTACCTCGGAAAGCGGAAAATTGTTTGGAGTGGCAGGGGGCCTGTCTTCGACACTGATTTATTACAACAAGAATATTTTTGAGGATGCCGGAATCACGAAAGAACCAGAGAACTGGAATGAATTTCTTGAAGTCTGCCAGACCTTAAAGGATAAAGGATACGCGCCGCTTGCGGTTGCCATGGGGGATGGCGCTATATCCAATACAGCCTGGAGCACAGGAAATGCGGTGGAAGTGGCATCTCAAAATCCTGACTACATAAAAGAGATTGCAGCCGGTACCTTCCAGTTTGATACACCTGAGCAGGCCAGGATTTTCGAACGGGTTAAGATTTTGAATGATAATGGATATCTGCTAACCGGTTCGGTCAGTGCGATGGTTTCCACTCTCCTCGATTCCTTTAAACAGGAAAAAGCAGCTATGTGTTTTCAGGGGATCTGGATGGCAGGTTCTTTCATGGAAAGCCCATTTGATGTGGGGATGATGGTGCCGCCGTGGAACATGGAAGGCCAGAAACAGGCAGTTGTTCTTGGAACGGAAACAGGATTTGCAGTCGCTGACGGGCCGAATAAAGAGGCTGCTATTAAATTCGTCAATTATATTGCAAATGAAGAGGGTTTTTATACGTACCAGCAGTCAAGAGGCAGTATCCCGTCTCTGATTGAATATAACCAGGACAAGGTGAAAATGACGGACGAGGTAAAGGAATATGTGGACAGGCTTATGGAGATTGAAGTAACAGGGGCTTACTGGTTTGAAATTTTGCCGCCATCCGTTTATGCACGTCTTCCGCAGACCTTTCAACAGGTGGCGACAGATGAGATATCACCGGAGGAGGCCGCCAAGATTTTACAGGATTTGTATACAGCGAAATAAAACACAGATTTTAGCGAGAGGAGGATGCCGGCTTTGAAAAAAAGAGACAACGGTAAACAGAAACGATGGAGCGGATGGGACAGTAAATATATCAATGCGGCGCTGTTCGTTCTGCCGGCAGTCCTGTTAGTTACTGTATTTTTGGTATATCCGATTATTCTTTCGTTTAAGTACAGTTTTACTGACTGGAATGGAGTGTCAGAGGAGTACCACTTGATGGGACTGGAGAATTACCGGAATGTAATTGCTTCTTCGGAGTTTAAGACACTCTTTTCCAATACATTCTATTTAATTGTTTTGTATGTACCGGTTTTAAATATTATGGCCATCCTTTTTGCTGTGATTATTTATGATATTGGGAGGGCGGCTAATTTCTATAAAGTGGTCCTGTTTCTTCCCAATATTGTCTCCATGGTAGTCGTGGGGTTTATATGGAGAACGATTTATAATCCGGCTACGGGGCCGCTTGTGTACCTTCTGGAAAAGATGGGGATGGAAAACCTGATTCAGGACTGGCTGGGGCAGAAGCAGACGGTAATGCCGGCGCTGAGCGCGGCGATTGTGTGGTTTGCCGTAGGATTCTATGTTTTAATCTATCTTGGGGGCCTTTCTACGGTCCCCGAGGAACTTTACGAAGCGGCGGCTGTGGATGGAATCAACTGGTGGCAGAAGCTTTGGAGAATCACTCTGCCTCTGATTGTGCAGTCTGTGACCATCAATATCATCGTGTCTACAATTGCAATTCTGACCTTGTTTGATCTGCCGTACGTTCTGACACAGGGAGGGCCGGGATATGCATCACAGACCATGGCGCTGATGTCATACCAGTATGCGTTTAAGGCAATGTCACAGGGGAAGGCGATGGCGATGGCCGTTATGCTGACTTTAATCACGGTGGTATTTGCGGTAGCAGAATTGTTTGTTCTGAACAGAAAGCCGTCTGACTGAACGAAAGGAGGTTGAAAGATGAACTTAAGCGTCAGGGGAAAACGGCGATTGAAGGCGGCAGTTACCAATGGAATTATGATGGCCATTATGATCTTTTACCTTCTGCCGTTCTGGTATGTTGTGAATAATGCATTTAAGGAGCGTTCCTATATTTCACTGCAGCCATTCACCATCAATCTGGATATTTTTACACTGGATAATATCATCTCGGCTTTTTCTAAAATGAATTATCCGGCCGCTTTTTTTAACAGCTTCGCAGTGCTTGCGATATCGTGTCTGATTTTTATCCTGTTAGGGTCTATGACGGCCTACGGGATCTATATTGCGGACCATAAGTTCTTTAACCGGCTTTATGTGCTGTTTGTCGCTCTGATTGCACTGCCGTTTCAGGTGGCTATGGTACCGCTTGTAACACTTTTGAGGACACTTCATCTTTCTGATAATTTTTTGGGACTGGCTCTGATATATTCAGCCATGTTTATGCCATTTATTGTATTTTTATATACCGGGTTCATGAGGTCTCTGCCCAAAGAACTGATGGAATCAGCACGAATTGACGGATGCAGCTATTTTCAGGTTTATGCATATGTGTATATGCCGCTGCTCAAGACTGTTACGGGAATTGTGCTCGTTCTGCGAGGGGTCTATGTGTGGAATGATCTTCAGGTTCCTCTGATTGTGATTAATAATCCGGTAAGGCAGACGCTGCAGCAAAGGCTTTATGTATTCGCCCAGTCAAGAATTGGTAATTTTGATCTTGTATTTGCAGGGGCGCTTCTGACCTGTCTTCCGATGATTCTGCTATTTTTGATGATGCAGAAATCCTTTATCAAGGGGGTCATGGCGGGAAGTGTAAAAGGATAGAAAAGAGGAGAATGTGATGAATGTTGTTTCTGTTATGGCGCATCAGGATGATGAGCTGATGTGTCTGGGAACTATGCTGAAAATGAAGGCCAGAGGGGACAGACTGCACTTTATCTGTCTTACCGGAGGCGAAATGGGGATGGTTAAACACCCGGAGATGAGCAGTAAGGAGGCCTCGGAGTGCCGTAAAAAGGAGATGGAGGCACTGGCAAATGAGGCAGGGGGGAGTTACCAGTGCCTGGGCTTTGAGGATGAATTCTTATTTGACGGAAAAGAGGTCAGGCTGGCTTTAATCGATGCCCTTCGGAGGACAAAGGCGGACGTGATTTTTACACATTATTTGGTCGATTACAATTTGGATCATATGAGAGTGAACCGGCTTGTGCGGCAGTGTGCCATGCAGATGGCATTTCCTATGATTAAGACGGCTGCGCCGCCTGTGGAAGGATTTCCGGCTGTATTCTTAGTGGAACCGGCGGACGGCTTTGAGTTTGAGCCGAGTCACTGGGTGGATATTGATGACGTGATGGCGGAGAAAATGCGACTTGCAAAGCTTCATCAGAGTCAGGATGAGGCATTTAAATCGGCATTTGGAAATGACTATGGAATCAAGGAATGGGCTGGAAAAATCTCTGGTTTTCGAGGGCGTCAGTGCGGCTGCAGCCATGCGGAGGCATTTGTACCGATGAGGACCAGAGGCTTTGTGAAAGGCTTTCAGGTACTTCCATAAATTATTTTTAAATGGAAAGGCGGAAAACAGATGATTGTAGATTTACATACGCACTATGTGCGGTACCCGGATGACTTTATGGAGCCATTTTTCAGCGACTTGGATAGGTGTAACATTCCGCGGGAGTCCTGGAATTACTCAGAAGAAGAGTATTTAAAGGGAACCGAGGAGGCAGACCGTGTTGTGGTATTTGGATTGAGGGGAAAAAAGACGGGCTGGCGCGCGGATAATCGAGCAGCAGCCGAATTTGTTTCGAAGAATCCTGAAAAGTATCTGTTTTTTACATCGATTGATCCGACAGAGACTGATTTCATGCGGATGCTGGAAGAGGACTATGAGAAGTATCACTGCAGAGGGGTTAAGATCGGTCCGGTTTATCAGGGGCTGCACCCGCATGCTCCGGAGTATTACAAGATCTATGAATATTGTGAAAAGCATCATCTTCCCATTATGACCCACATGGCAACGACATTTTCCTCTGGAGTACCGCTTTCTTATGGAAATCCTGTTTTGATGGACCAGGTGGCATGCGACTTTCCAGATCTTAAGATAGTGATGGCGCATCTTGGCCATCCATGGGTGGGAGAATGCATTGCCGCCATTCGGCATCAACCAAATTTATTTGCGGATGTTTCAGCGTTGTATTACAGGCCGTGGCAGTTTTATAACGCAATGCGGCTGGTAGAAGAATATGGTGCCGGAAATAAGGTCTTTTTCGGTTCTGATTTCCCCGCAACGACGACAGGGGATTCGATCCGGGGATTTCGAGGTGTTAATACTATCGTTAAGGGAACCGGGCTGCCTCCGGTATCAGAACAATTGATTGAATCAATTATAAACAGGGATTCCCTGGAGATTTTGGGAATCAAATAAGGGGGGAATGGGATGAAAGCGCTTGTTCTGGAAGCACAAGGACGGCTGGCACAAAAAGAATGTTCGGTTCGCCAGCCTGACCCGGACGAATTACTGGTTAAAACAGAGGCGGCGACGATCTGTACATCTGATTTAAACGATATCAAACACAACTCCTTTGGAATTCGTTTTCCAATGATTATGGGACACGAGGGCGCCGGGGTGGTGGTGGCAGTCGGAAAGAACGTAACTGGATTTAATATAGGTGACCGCATAGCGGCTCATCCGGTTATGCCTTGCGGCACCTGTTCAAACTGCTTAAGAGGGCTGCCGCATCTGTGTGGCAATATGAAGCATCTGGGAATCAATCTGGAAGGAGTTTTTGCAGAATATTTTTGTATCAGAGCCGACCGCGCAAGGAAGATTCCCAATACTATGGACTATGATGTGGCAAGCCTGATGGAGCCGGTCAGCGTATGTATCGAAGCATTGGAACGGGCAAATGTAAAAAAGGACGGGACTGTACTGATTATTGGCGACGGACCTTTCGGAATTATTATGACGAGACTGTTGAGGGTATACAATCCGGGCAGAGTCATTCTTACAGGGCGTCATTCATTCCGTTTGGCTATGGCTGGAAATGCAGAGACGATTCATGAACGTGAAACGGCAGACGTATCAGAAAAAGTATATCAGTTGACAAATGGCGAAGGTGTAGATAGCGCGGTACTCTGTGTGGGAACCAGACAGGCTGTAAACACGGCTATCACCTGTTTGAAGGCGAGAGGAACATTATCCGTATTTTCCGCAGTTATGCCAATGCCGGCAATTGATCTGTTCCGGGTTCATGTCAAGGAGCTGAATTTATGCGGCTCCTGCAACGATGAGAATTATCTGGACAGGGCGCTGGAACTGCTGGATAAGCGGGAGCTGGGACTAAAGGACATGATTACACATCGAATTCCATTTGATAATTGGAAAAAGGCTTTCGAACTGGCGGAAAAGGGAAAAGATGAAGCGCTTAAGGTGACGTTGACATTTACGTGAGGAGGTAGCTTGTGAAGATTACAGATGTGGAAGGCATCATACTGGAATCTCCGGATAAATACTTGAATCCGGCAGGAAGCGAGGAAGCAACCGGTGTCGCATACTGTTTTCTGATAAAGATCAGTACGGATGAGGGAATAACCGGCTGGTCTGATGTGGAGACGGCTCCTCATGTGGCCAGTTCCCTGATCGGCGCGCCGAGGACGGGGTCCGATATGATGGAAGGAATTCGGGAAATGCTTATAGGAGAAGATCCCTTTGAGATGGAGAAGATATGGAATAAGCTTTACCTGGGGACCGCCTACTATGGCCGGCGCGGCGTAGCCATCCAGGTAATGTCAGGGGTCGATATTGCCTGTTATGATATCATGGGAAAGGCAGTGGGAAGACCGGTATATCAGCTGTTGGGAGGCGGTTACAGAAAGCAGGTGAGAGCGTATGCGTCTACTTTATTCCGGCCAACACCGGCTGATATAAAGAGAGCCTGCGATTACTATATGTCAAAGGGCTTTACCGCAATTAAATTTGGCTGGGGAGTTTTTGGTCAGGATGTCAGCCGTGATATAGAGCTTGTGAAGGCGGCAAGAGAAGCCGTGGGAGACCGTGTGGAGCTGTTGGTGGATGCAGGCTGGAAGACCAGCCGCAGTGCTTATGATGCGGTGGAGCTGCTGCGGAGACTGGAGCCGTATCGCATTTACTGGCTGGAGGACTTTCTGCATCCGGAGAACTATGAAGGCTATCGAAAGGTGAAAGAGGCAGGGGTGAAGACGAGACTGGCCGCAGGGGAGCAGGAAGCAACTGGCTGGGGATTCAGAAGACTCATTCAGGAAGGGAAGATAGATGTTGCGCAGCCCGACATTTCACGATGTGGAGGTTTTACCCAGATCAGAAAGATTATATGGGAGGCAGAAGCAGCGGGAATTGATGTTTGTCCCCACGCATGGCTTACGGACTTGCTGACTGCGGCGAGTCTCCATGTCAATGCGGTGCTCCCAAGGAGTCTGTTTTTGGAATATAATGTGAGTTCCAGTCCCATGCTTCGGGAAATTATTGATAATCCGGTACAGATGGATGAAAATGGTATGATGGATGTCCCGCAGGGGCCGGGGCTCGGAATCACAGTGAATGAAAAGGCCATCGAAAAATATCGGATTTATGAATGGTAAAGGGGGGGGAGAATAATGGTTTGGCAGGAATATGAGTCTGTCGAAAAATCCGCCTTATGGTTTCTTGGTCAATCCGGATTCTATTTAAAAAGCGGAGGAGTATCCGTGGTCATTGACCCATATTTAAGTGACTGCGTCGGGGAGGATTCTCCATTATTTACCAGAACTTATCCGGCGCCGGTATCGCCTTATGATTTAAAAGCGGATATCTATATTGTGACACACGACCACCTGGATCATTTGGATCCGGCTACAATCCGGGCCTATTCCCATAAAGAGGAGACTATATTCGTGGCGCCGCGTCATGCCGCTAAAAAACTGGAGATTTTAGGAATTAACCCGCAGCAGATCCGAATCGTGGATCAGGGGGATGGATTAGCTGTAAGCGGGATTGATATACAAGGCGTTTTTGCACTGGGTACTGATGAAGGCGTTCTTGATACAACTGGATACCGAATTCGATTTGAAAATGGGAAAAGCGTCTATCATACCTCAGACACTTCATTCTGCGATTTGCTGCTGAGAGCATGTCCTCATGCAGATGTTCTTTTGCCCTGTATTAATGGAAAGTTTGGGAATCTGACAGCGGAACAGGCCGTTCTGCTTACCCAGGCAGTTAATCCGCAGTATGTTGTGCCCCACCATTATGATGTCATGGAGCTGAACGGAGAAAATCCGAACGTATTCCGATATTTCTGCGTTCAGAGTGGAATGGAAGAAAGGTGTCGGATTTTAAAACCATTGGAGATGTTGGAATGGTAAGATCACTAATGTACGAAAGCGTGAATTCTTAAGGTGACAGGAAAAGGGAGATGCAGAAATGACAGATCATGAAAAGTATAAATGGATAAAGGATAACTTATATGTGCCGGTAGTGTGTGATATTCTGGATCAATTGGGATACCGGCATCAGGCTATGCATCAGCGGCTGCGGCCGCTGGACGAGACTTGCTGTGTGTTTGTAGGGCGGGCCAGGACTTTCCGGTGGCTTGAGACTGATTATGTGGTCCAGGATAATCCATATGGAAGAGAGATTGAAGCCATGGACAGCTTGGGAGAGAATGATGTAGCGGTTCACTCTACAGACAGCGGAGGGACAAACGCACCCTGGGGGGAATTGATGTCGACAGCGGCTATGATGAGGAAGGCGGTTGGCTGTGTCTGTGACAGCCAGATCCGCGACTGCATCCGCATCAAAAAAATGGGATTTCCCGTATTTTATGCGGGAATCCGTCCGCTGGACAGTAAAGGACGGGGGTTGGTGGTGGATTATGATGTTCCGGTGCGCTGTGGTGATGTTCTGGTGAATCCAGGTGATTTGATTTTTGCAGATTTTGATGGAGTTGTGGTGATTCCAAAAGAGGTTGAGGAAGATGTTCTGGATTTGGCAAAACAGAAGGCTGCTATGGAGAACATATCGCGAAAAGAGCTTTTAGAAGGAAGAACCTTAAGAGAGGTATATGATAAGTACGGGGCACTGTAATATGATGTCCTTACATGATTTACATAATTCTAAACGGTTCTTTCAACCTTAGGTTTGTTATAATAATTCGCCGAGGTGTCAGAACGATGACAGATAAGACTCTGGCAGGTATTCTGTGACTCAAAAAACGACGAAATTCCATGGAGTATATGTCAGTAAATGCCGCACGTAATGGGAATTAAACGTAATGATGGGATTAAATGAAAAGCTCCTCCGGTATGAAACCGAGAGGGGCTTTTCATTTATGTACCGTTCAGACAGTACCGCTGTTTTTATTTGCAGCAGTCACCGAGTTTTGCAAGGGCAGCATCATCAGCTACGATTGTTACGTCCGGATGCAGCTGTAAGATGGAAGCTGGAACGCGAGGAGTCACTGGTCCGCAGATGACTTCACGTAAGATGGCAGCCTTGTCTTCGCCGCTTACTACCAGCAGTATTTTTTTCGCGCTCATGATGGTTCCGATACCCATGGTATAAGCCTGGCGCGGAACGTCGTCAATGGAGGCGAAGAAGCGCTTATTTGCTTCGATGGTGCTTTCCTGTAAGTCTACGATATGAGTTTCCTTCGGATATTCGTCGGCCGGCTCGTTAAAACCAATATGGCCATTATGGCCGAGGCCTAAAAGCTGGAGGTCTACGCCGCCTAACTCATGGACTACTTTTTCGTAACGCGCACACTCTTTTGCGGCGTCAGGCTCTGTACCATCAGGGATGTTGGTGTTCTCTTCCTTGATGTTGACATGTTTGAACAGATTCTCGTGCATGAAATAGTAGTAGCTCTGATCGTTATCTCTTGTCAGTCCCTTATATTCGTCCAGATTGGCAGTCTTTACTTCAGCAAAATCCAGATCACCGTTGTTGTACCATTCGATCAACTGCTTGTAGGTCCCGATCGGTGTGGATCCGGTAGCGAGTCCCAGTACGCAGTCTGGTTTCATGGTAACCTGAGCGGAAATAATGTGTGCCGCTTTGCGGCTCATGTCATTGTAATCCTTTGCGCGGTAAAGTCTCATTTTTATAGCCCTCCATGTTCTTGAAAAAAAATTTTATTTCATTTATAGCATTAGGATAACATTTTTATGGCATAGTTTCAATGGCTAATTGCATAAAATATTTATAAAAGGGGTGATATCATGTCCAATTATCGGAGACTAATCTCATATATCTATGCCTATGAAGGCGGAATCAAAGGAAAAAACATTGGGTTCGCGAAAATAGAAACGCGGGGCAGCCAGTGTAAGATTACGGTGAATGTTAAGAAGGTTTATGTGGGCGGCAATGATATCGGCGTCTATCTGCTGGCCGGTGAAAAGGAAATCTTGCTGGGAAATATTTTTATCCGCGGAGGTTCCGGGGAATTCCGTACGGTCGTTTCGGTAAGCGATGTGGAACACTCCGGAATTCCCATGGATCAGTGTTACGGTCTGACGGTCCATGATGTGGAAAATACGTGGCGCTCTTACACGACGATCTGGGAGGACGCGGTGGCCCACGCCGCTGAAGTAGAACTTTCCAACACGCTTCCCGAGAAAAAGGAAAGAGAAGAAACGGCGCAGGAAGCGCAGATTAAAAAGGCAATGAAGGAAATTGAGGAAGAGTTCCCGGTAGAAGCTGTCCAGGAAACAAAGGAAATTGAGAAGCAGGATAAAATGTCCCGGGAGCAGTTAAAGGCATTTACAGAGAGCGCCAGAGAGCAGTCGAAAGCATTTGCGGAGAGCATCAGAAAACAGGTGGAACAGTCCGCAGATACGACGGAGCAGACGGCGGAAGCATGGATCAGGCAGCAGGAAGCCAGGATGGAATGGTCCAGAGCAAAAGCTTCTTACATAGAATCCATGAATGAGCCGGCGAAGCCGGAAATGGTGCCGGTGGAAGAGCCGGTGAGTGATCTTCACAGCACGGAGGAACCGGCTGCAGATAAGGATACTCCAATTCGGGAACCGTATCGACAGCAGCAGGAACCCATGAAAATGGCACACGCGGATGAGGGATCTTATCGAAAACAGGGTAATTCTGCGCGCAGCTACACCGGTTTCTCCGGTATCCCGGCTGTAGAATATGCCGCTGAACTGATGCCGGATATCGAGACGGTTACCACACTTCACACAGGTATCATGGAGTCGGATACGGAGGAATCTTATTATATAGAAGAAAAAAATCAGGCTCCGTTTATGGCTGAAGGGCAGTGTGATACTGATCCGGAAGAGATGCTGTATAATGTGGAAGAGACCGGAACCCGGAGTGAATTTCTGGAAGATATCCAGGGAGAGACGATCTGCTACCGGGCCGATACATCAGGTTCCTTTGTCTCCAGACCGGAAAGCGGGTCGTATCCGCAGCAGCTTGAAAAAATGGAAAATTCAGAGCGTTTAGCCGAAGAAATGAGGATGAATGAACCAGAGCTGAGCGCGCCGGAGTCAATAAAATCAGAAGTATATGCGCCAGAACTTCGGGAAGCAGAGATGGCAGTACCGGAAAATGGCCCGGATCAGATATCGGGATATACATCACAGCACGCATCGGAATATGCGCAGCAAGGCCCAGACATGTATGGCGGTCAGGACACATACGAAACGTCCGGAATCCATTCTGCAAGCGACATATACGGCATCCCAGGCGCATATGCCATGGAGAATACACAAAATTCTGTTATCTCCGGCACAATGACCGGTACGCAGAATATTTCCAGTTCCCATACAGAGGAATCCATGCAGGAAATATCAGAAACGTATTCGACAGACGGAAACGATGACATTTCGGAAATGACCTCAAAAGACGCTGTTCAAAGCTCTTCAGAAGCCGCCGCGCCAAAAGGAATGCGCGGATATCCGGTTAATCGTCCGGTAGAAAGTATGTGGTACAGTTCTGATATGCGCCAGGCGGGAGACACACATGATTCTCTCAAAATGAGCGCCTCAGAAAATTACACAGCGAAATCTTGTATGGCGGAACCTATACAGGAATCAGGAGAGCCCGAAGAACCGGCCGCAGTAAGAGGCGAAAATCCGGATAGTTATACATCAAAATCAGCAGCGTTCTCAGCATCAAAACCATCGCCGTTAACAACATCAAAACCAGCGCCGGAAACAATACCGGAAAATGCAGAATCCCACAGAACGGATGAAGTATCGGGAGCCGGGCTGGCGCATACGGTGGATGAAGAACCCAAGGCACCGGAGCTCCAAAAGGCTCAGAAACCTCAGCCTGTTCCGGGCAATCCAATGGAACTGGAACGGTTGTTAAAGACTGAGGAAGAGGACGAAGATTCCAGCGAACGGGTATGGGAGAATTTGAGACGGGATCACACAAAAATCCTGGATTTTGACTATGAAAAGGGCTGTGAAATCCTGACTATTAAGCCACAGGATATCGGCCTTCTGCCCAGAGAGATATGGGTATACGGAAATAACAGTTTCCTGCTTCACGGATATTATAATTACCGCTACTTAATTTTGGCAAAACTGTTTAACCCGGAGGGGACTCCACGCTATCTGCTGGGGGTCCCGGGGCATTATTACAGTAATGAGCGGTATATGGCATCGATGTTTGGTTTCCCCAATTTTGTTCTGTCAAAGAATCAGCCAATAGAAGACGGACGTTTCGGATACTGGTATACCGATGTCAAGATTGGAAGCTGATACCGTCAGCCATCTGTCAATAATCGATTCCGCGCAGAGAAACGTCAGCCATATATGGATGGAGAATTTCTGCAAAAGCCAGAAGCTCTTCCTTGGTACACGAACTGAAGCCGGAACAAAGGACTTCACCGGAGTCCACATAGTTTTGGAGGTAGTAGTGCCGGCAGCCCTCAAGCCACCGTCCGATATCCAGAAAATCCTGGCTGTCATGAAGTTCCTTCACGACGGTGGTGCGGAACTCATACGGGATGAAGCCATTTATCAGAAATGCCGCACTTTCCTCTATTTTTTCCATCTGAATGCCGGGAATGCCTGCCACGCGCGGGTAATTTTCCCGGCCGGCCTTGATATCCATTGCGATATAATCGAGAAGCCCTTTCCCGGCGAGATCCTTTAAGACGGCGGGCTTATAGCCGTTGGTATCCAGTTTGATTAAGTAACCCATCTGCCTGATCCTGCGGATAAAATCTTCCAGATCGTCGGAGAGTGTTGGCTCTCCGCCCGTGATGCAGACCCCCTCTAAGACAGATGTGCGCCGCTTCAGGAAGGTGAAGAGAGAAGCCTCACTCATGGCTTCTTCGGCATCATTTCCCAGGAGTCCGCTGTTGTGGCAGAAAGGACAGCGGAAGTTGCAGCCGCCTAAAAATATGGTGGCAGCGACATGACCGGGGAAATCCAGGAGAGTTGTTTTTTGCAGACCGCAAATTTTCATAATTTTCGCTTCCTTATTTTCATGGTGTACTTTTCGTGATATACTAAAATGCATTGCATTGGTTATCAGTGCACTTAAAAGTAAGTATACCATATTTTTGGAAGGAATGAAAAGAGGGACCGGCATGAATGCTGATGAAAAATATATGCGTGCTGCTATAGGACAGGCCCGGAAAGCGGGGGCGATCGGAGAAGTACCCATCGGATGCGTCATCGTCTATGAGGACAAGATTATTGCGAGGGGATATAACCGGAGAACGATTGATAAGAATGTTCTGTCTCACGCGGAGATCATTGCCATAAAAAAAGCATGTAAGAAGATGGGGGACTGGCGGCTGGAAGACTGTACCATGTATGTGACCCTGGAACCATGTCCCATGTGCGCCGGGGCAATCGTTCAGGCCAGAATACCCAAAATCGTAATCGGCTGCATGAATCCGAAGGCCGGGTGTGCCGGCTCTGTGCTCGATTTGCTTCATGAGGACGGTTTTAACCATCAGGTTGAGATGGAGAACGGCGTTTTAGAGGAAGAGTGTTCGCGGCTTATGAAGGATTTTTTTAAGGCTCTCAGGGAAAAGAAAGCAGCCATAAAAAAACAAAAACAGGAAGAGACGACTCCTTGACAAATAGCCGGATTCCATGTATACTAAATTGGCTATACATGAAAAGATGTATACGTGTGCGTTAATTATGTATATATATGGAAAGTTCGCATACAGACCAACACATGTCATAAAGTTTCCGTGCAGCCGGGGAGATAGCGGTGCCCTGTACCTGCAATCCGCTCTAGCAGGGGTGATGTCTCACCTCGGATCGTCTATTGCAGGGCTGCCCCTGATAAGTGGCGATGACGTTTGGGTCTTACGCAACAGGAATTCATGAACCGTGTCAGGGCAGGAATGCAGCAGCACTAAGTGGAACCTCCTGTGTGCCGTGAGGCAGCCTGGACTGAGTTAACTGTCAGGGTAACGCCTGTGGTAACGATACAAAGTGAGACGCACGGATTAAAAATATAAATAAAATACAGCGAATAGAAGACAATAAGACACCGGGGAAGCAAAATCCGGTGTCTTATTGTTTCATAGGAAATTCGCCTGTGAAACAAAACCCTCCGGGGGGATGCGCGCTCCGCGCTAAGGAAATATGGCCGCAGAGGCGACCGCGCTCCGGCGCACGAGTCCGGCTTACCGGACTCTTTGTTATATGTACAATCATTACCATTTAACTGGTAATTTTCTTACATTTCCCGATAGAACAAAGTTTTCCCTTGCCCCACCCTTCCCTTTGTATTATAATTATGTACAAAATGGGTATATAGTATCTATTTCCTAAACATGAATCTAAGAAGGGGTGTGCTTTGATGATGAGAGTTGGAATGCTTACAAGCGGCGGCGACTGCCAGAGCTTAAACGCGACAATGCGCGGTGTGGCGAAGGCGCTGTACAGAATGTATGACGATGTGGAGATAATTGGTTTTGAAGACGGATACAAGGGCCTGATTTATGCAGATTACCGTGTTATGCAGCAGTCGGAGTTTTCAGGAATTCTGACGGAAGGCGGGACAATCCTTGGCACCTCGCGACAGCCGTTCAAACTGATGCGTACACCGGATGAGAACGGACTCGACAAGGTAGAAGCGATGAAGCACACCTATAAAAAGCTGAAACTGGAATGTCTCGTTGTTCTGGGAGGAAACGGCAGTCAGAAGACGGCAAATCTTCTTCGCGAGGAAGGGCTGAATATCATTCATCTGCCGAAGACAATTGATAACGACTTATACGGAACCGATGTGACCTTTGGTTTTCAGAGCGCCATCAATGTGGCGACCAACGCCATTGACTGCATCCACACCACGGCGGCATCTCACGGCCGTGTATTTATTGTGGAGGTCATGGGCCATAAAGTAGGCTGGCTTACCCTGTATGCAGGAATCGCAGGGGGAGCGGACATTATTTTACTTCCCGAGATCCCTTATGATCTGGATATTGTAGTGGAAGCGTTAAAGAGCAGGACGAAGAGGGGAAAACGTTTCTCTATCCTGGCAGTGGCGGAAGGTGCCATTTCCAAGGAGGACGCCGCTCTTACCAAGAAAGAATTGAAAGAAAAAAAGAAAAACGGAGTGATCTATCCGTCGGTCGCTTATGAGATCGGCGCTCAGATTACAGAACGCACGGGACAGGAAGTCCGTGTGACTGTTCCCGGCCACATGCAGAGAGGCGGTGAACCATGTCCATACGACAGGGTTCTTTCAACACGTCTGGGCGCGGAGGCCGCGTATCTGATTAAGAATAAGGAATACGGCAATATGGTGGCAGTGATCAACGATGAGATCGTGAAGGTGCCGCTGGAAGAAGTTGCTGGTAAATTAAAGACGGTCGATCCTGAGAGTTCTATCATTAAGGAAGCCAAGATGATAGGTATCAGCTTCGGCGATGAGTAAGGAGCCATAGAGCATGTCGTATACGGCATTATACCGGAAATGGCGTCCTGCTTCCTTTGCGGATGTCAGAGGCCAGGACCATGTAGTACAGACTTTGAAAAACCAGATAGTATCCGACCGTATCGGACATGCGTATCTGTTCTGCGGTACCAGAGGTACCGGTAAGACCAGTATTGCAAAGATATTTGCGAAAGCGGTTAACTGTGAGAATCCGGTGGACGGCAGTCCCTGCGGAGAGTGCCAGACGTGTAAGAATATCGCGGCCGGCTCCTCCTTAAACGTGGTGGAGATCGACGCCGCTTCCAACAACGGCGTCGAGAATATCCGTGAGATCAGGGACGAGGTCCAGTATCCCCCTACGGAAGGAAAATACCGGGTTTATATTATTGATGAGGTTCATATGCTTTCTACAGGAGCCTTCAACGCCCTTTTAAAGACGCTGGAGGAACCTCCGTCTTATGTCATCTTTATTCTGGCGACCACCGAAGTGCAGAAAATACCTGTCACGGTCATGTCACGGTGTCAGCGGTATGATTTTAAGCGGATTACGGTTGATACCATTGTGTCTCATTTGCAGAAGCTGACCGAAGCTGAGCATATTTCAGTGGAGGACAAGGCGCTGGCCTATATTGCCAAAGCGGCGGATGGGGCCATGCGTGATGCGCTGAGCCTTCTGGACCAGTGTGTGGCCTTCCATTATGGAGAGATTCTGACATATGACAATGTGTTGGATGTCCTCGGCGCCGTAGACATTACGGTATTCAGTCAGTTATTTCGCGCTGTCGTGGAGAATCGGACGAAGGACTGTATTAAGAGTCTGGAGGAGATGGTAATCCAGGGACGCGAGCTGGGGCAGTTTGTAACAGACTTTATCTGGTATCTGAGAAACCTTCTCATTGTAAAGTCTGTGGATGACGCGGAAAATATGCTGGATATGTCAGCGGAGAATATGAATCTTCTGATGGAAGAAGCCGGCCTTGTCGATGGAGAGACGCTTTTGCGGTTTATCAGAGTATTTTCCGATCTCTCGAACCAGCTTCGCTACGCATCCCAGAAGCGGGTGCTGATCGAGGTGGCTCTCATTAAACTGACCCGCCCCGAGATGGAAGAAAACCTGGATTCCGTCATTCAGAGAATCAGCAGCATTGAAAAACAGCTGGAAGAAGGCGTCTTTGTAACTGGCGCCATACCTTCAGGTGGTAGCAGTATGGATTCCGTACCGGCCGGAGACAATGGAAGAACGGGCGGAAACGGCGCCTCGTCAGAACCGATGACACCCGCGGAACGCGTTGCGCTCCCCAAGGGGCAGTTGGAAGACTTAAATCTGGTCCGCAACGAGTGGGGAAAGATTGTAAAAGACCTGGGAGGTCCGATCCGGGCCAGTTTCCGGGATACGGTGGTGGAACCGGCGGGAGAAAGCTGTCTCTGCGTTGTGTTCACAGACCAGAGCAATTTTATTATTGGCAGCCGTCCGACGACTCTGGGAGACATCGAACGGTATGTGGAAGAACATTATCAGAAATCAATTTATTTTAGGGCAAGACTGCGGGGCGGCGGAGAACGCCTCGATACCATTTACGTCAGTGACGAAGAATTAAAAGAAAACATTCACATGGATATTATAATAGAAGATTAACAGGAGGACATACACCATGGCAAAGCGTGGCGGTTTTTCAGGCGGAATGCCTGGCAATATGAATAATTTAATGAAGCAGGCTCAGAAAATGCAGCGTCAGATGGAAGAGACGACGAAGGAGCTGGAGACAAAAGAGTATACGGCGACAGCAGGCGGCGGAGCAGTATCCGTTACCGTATCTGGAAAGAAGGAAGTGACTGCGGTGAAGCTTACTGAAGAAGTGGTGGATCCGGATGATATTGAGATGCTGGAAGATCTGATTGTGGCTGCGACCAACGAGGCGTTCCGCCAGATGGAGGAAGAGAGCAGTGCGGCCATGTCCAAGCTGACCGGCGGCCTCGGCGGTATGGGCGGAGGCTTTCCTTTCTAATCATGGATTATTACAGCAGTCAGATAACGAAATTAATAGAAGAGCTTTCCAAGCTTCCCGGAATAGGAAGCAAATCCGCACAGCGTCTGGCATTTCACATTATCAATATGCCGGAGGAATCAGTAACGAGCCTCGCCTCATCCATTACTGAGGCGAAGCATAATGTCCATTACTGCAAGGAGTGTTTCACTCTAACAGACCAGGAGCTGTGCCCGATCTGCAAAAGTGACAAACGCAACCATAAAGTCATCATGGTTGTTGAGGATACAAGGGATTTGGCGGCTTACGAAAAAACGGGGAAGTATGACGGTGTTTACCATGTGCTTCATGGAGCGATCTCTCCCATGCTGGGAATCGGCCCGAATGATATCAAACTGAAGGAGCTGATGCAGCGGCTTCAGGGTGATGTGGAAGAAGTTATCATCGCTACCAATTCCAGTCTCGAAGGGGAAACTACGGCGATGTATTTAAGCAAGCTGATAAAGCCTACAGGCGTACGGGTAACCCGTATTGCCAGCGGCGTGCCCGTCGGCGGAGATCTGGAATACATAGATGAAGTGACATTGTTACGGGCCCTGGAAGGCCGGGTCGAACTGTAACTCATTAACCTTGTTAGGAGATGCAAAAGAATGGATAAGTACGAGTTTAATATTAAAGTTGAACAGATAAAGAAGCTTGTCGGCAAGAGTGATTATGAGACGGCCATGAAGATTGCCGATACCATTGACTGGAGACGTGTGCGGAACACGAACCTGCTGTCTATGGTAGCCATGGTTTACGAAAAAAATGAGGACTATGAAGAGGCCAGAGAGATTCTTCTTCTGGCGTTTGAACGTGCCCCCATTGGGAAACGTCTGCTCTATAAGCTGGCAGAACTCGCATTAAAAGAGGGCAATATTGATGAGGCTGAGGCATATTACAGGGAATTCAGCGATCTGGCCGGAGATGACCCGAGACAGCAGCTTCTACGTTATTTAATTTTGAAAGCAAAAGGTGCGCCTGCCCAGCAGTTAATCCATTCTCTTGAATCTTATACAAGTCAGGAAATTGATGAGAAATGGCTGTATGAGCTGGCTGAGCTTTACAGCATAGCAGGTATGGCTGACAGATGCGTGGAGACATGCGATAAGATCATGCTGATGTTTGGTCTTGGAAAGTATGTAGAAAAGGCCATGGAATTGAAGCTTCAGTATGCGCCGCTTACGAGCTATCAGATGGATCTGGTGGAAAACCGTGATAAATATGAGGCAAAGCTTCGTGCTGTAGAACAGGAATACGGACTCGGCGGAGGCCAGATGAATGTTCCGGAGCAGGATGAAGAATACTATGATGATGGAAATCCGGGGATGGATATGCCGGAGGAACCCTATTATGGAGATTTACAGGCCAGGATGCAGGAGGCCGAGGTTCAGGAAGGGCTGGCCCGGGAGATGTCCCGCATGTCTTACGAGGAACCGCCGGCAAAGCAGCGCCCCAGGAGACATGACAACACACGGGTGCTTGATGATATCAGGCGGATTAACCGCCCGGTTATGAGGAACTCTGAATATGATGGCGCTTCCATAGCGGCCGGAGAGACCGCGGCAGCAGGAACCGCATATGCAGGAGGTGCATTTGCCGGGGCAGCAGACGGAATGGCTGGTGCTGCATACGGTGCAGCGGATGCCGTAGTCCATATGGCTGGGAATGCAGAGCGCCTTGCCTCTGCAATGCCAAGACCGCGCGGAATGATGCGTATGCCGGAGATGGCTGATGAAGTCCCTGCAGAGCCAGTGATAGAGGAAGACTATACCTATGGAAATTCTGGATATGGAGAATCTTCCTATGGGGAATCTTCTTATGGTGATGCCTCCTATGAAGACGGCTCCTATGACGACACTTCTTATGGCGGACAGGCTTATGGCGGAGATACCTATGGAAAGCCAGGATATGGGGAGAATTCCTATGGCGAGCCGGCATACGGAGAGAATGCGTATGGAGAGGCAGCTTATGGAGAAAACGCATATCGAGAGCCAGGCTATGGGGAACATGCATATGGAGACGCCTCCCATGGCCAGAGTACCTATGGAGAGACCGCTTATGTTGAAAACACATACGGAGATTCTGCCTATGGTGAAAACAACCATGAAGGCGCAGCTTTTGGAGATAACTCCTATGGGGAAGCAGCTTATGGAGAAAATGCTTCTGAAGAATCAGCCTACGGCGGGAACTTGGCTGATGACGTAGCTTACGGATCGTCTGACTATGACGATCCGGCATATGGCAAGACTGCCTATGGCGACACTGCTTATGGTGACGCTGCATACGGCGACGAGGTTACTGGTGAATCAGTTTCCGGTGAATCGGTTTCCAGTGAATCAATTTCCGGTGAGACTGCATACAGCGATTCCGCAGTCGATGAATCAACTGGTGATGATCCGGTCTATGGAGAGACTGCCTATGATGAACCAGAGACATCCTATGATGAATCAGAAGGCGATAATTCCGCTTACGTTCAGGGGGATTCTGAATACAGCACACAGGAAGACCATACCGCAAATGTCACTGTTTTGAACAAACGGCGTACAGAAGAAGATGTTCTTGAGATAGAAGACCTTGAAGATGAAGAGGAAGAACCTCCTGTATTAAATCATTTAATGATTGAAGCCAGGACTCCCGAAAAAGGACTTAAAATTGCTGTAGAGGCATTAAAACAAATTCATAATGAATCCGGCATAAAAAATCCGGTCGCCAAGATTACAGGAGAGAAGCTTTCCAAAAGAGGTGTGCTCGCATCCGCATCTAAACTGGCCGGAAAAGATCTTGTTATAGAAGAGGCAGGAGATTTGACTCCGGAAGCCTTAGAAGAATTATATGAACTGATGAATCACGATAACAGCGGCATGATCGTTGTTTTGATCGATAATCCCAAACAGATGGAGAATCTTCACAGAAACCATCCGCGTCTTGCCAGCAAGTTTGAATGCATAGGAAGCGGAGAAGGCTATGAACCTGGCGAGGAGTATACTCAAACCATATCTCCGGCGCAGGAGCCGCGTCCGGCGGCAAGAAATGAAGAGCCTGTTAAGAGGGCTGCTGCTCCCAAAGCTGCAGTGAGACCTCTCTATCCGGAACGAAATGATGCTCCGGTCAGACGCCAGCCGGCTCCACCAGTCCAGGAGGTTATTCCTGAACCGCGCCGTCAGCCTGTTTACGCCGATGAACCTTATGAAGAGAATTCTTACGATCAGGATATCAGAGATGCACAGTCATATGAGACGGATTCTTATGAAGAGGAAGCTTACGATGATTTCCCGGATGAGGAAGCGGCGTCGAAAAAGAAAAAAGGTCTGTTCCGCAACCGTAAAAAGCCGGTTTACGAGGAGATGGAACCGGAGGAGTCCTATGATGAAAATGACGATTACTATGTGGAAGAAGACGAAGACGGCGAGGAAGCCATGTCTTACCGCAATGATGATGGTCCAGGAAGTCACGGGGAAGAGATGGATATTGACGAGTTCGCTCAGTACGCCTGCCGTTATGCCAATGAAATTGACTGCAGCATAACCGGCAAGAGCATGCTGGCCCTGTATGAGCGAATCGAGATCATGGAAGAGGACGGAGTGGCGCTGACAAGAGAGAATGCGGAAGGCCTGATTGAAGAAGCGGCAGACCGTGCAGAAAAGCCGTCCTTCGGAAAGCGCGTCAAGGGAATATTCTCATCCAAATACGATAAGGACGGCCTTCTAATCCTGAAAGAAGAGCATTTTATTTACTAATCAAAACGGCGGTAACTCTGCTGTAAACCTTTGATTCTGCAAAGGAGCCGAAATGGCGGACGGCGGTATCAAATAACTAATTGGAGCATGAATTGTGGATATCAGATTAATTGCACTTGATTTGGACGGAACGCTTCTGGACAGCCAGAAGCGTCTGTCTTCCCGTAACAGACAGGCGCTGACGGAATGCCTGGAACGAGGCATTCACATTGTTCCGACGACCGGAAGAACCGTGTCTGGGATTCCTTCAGTCGTCCGGGAACTGCCGGGAGTACGCTATGCCATTACAACGAATGGCGCCGTGGTAGAGGATATGAAAGAAGATTTAACTCTGTCGGAGTGTACCATTCCATGGGAGCTGGCACTGAAGATATTAAAAATTATTGATCAGTATCACGTAATGTACGATCCTTACATTGAGCGTCGCGGCATTACCGAACCGCGTTTCTACGAACATTTAACGGAATACGGTCTGAGGCCGGAGCTTCAGGAAGTGGTCCGGATGACCAGAGATGTTTATCCGAATATTATTGAGTTTCTTGAAAACTGCCGGAAGCCAGTGGAGAAAATCAATTTGTTTTTTCCTGAGATAGAAGAACGAACAAAGGTAAGAAAGGTGCTGGAAGAGATTGATGGAATTCTCATCACCTCCTCTATGCCCACGAATCTTGAAATCAACGCGCCAGGAGCGACAAAAGGTGGTGGTATCCGCCGGCTGTCGGAGCATCTGGGGCTTAAGAGAGAGCAAACGATGGCTATGGGAGACGGGGAAAATGATTTCTCCATGATCTTAGAGGCCGGAATCGGCGTAGCCATGAAAAATGGCCGACCGGATCTCTGCAAGGCAGCTGACTATATTACGGACACAAACGACGAAGATGGAGTGGCATCGGCCATATACCGATTCGTCCTGGAGGCAGAATTATAACGAGGAATTTTATGGAAAATTGGTTATCGATTGCGGCCGGGGTCTACCTGCTGTCCATGGTTTTATACGGACATTACAGGGGATTTATCCGGCTTGCGGTATCTATGGTGGCATTAGTGGCGGCTCTGGCAATTGTGCACGTATCCATGCCGAAAGTAACAGAATATTTAAAAGAAAATACATCGATACAGCAGACACTGTCCAACAGTATGAAGCAGGCTGCAGGCATTGGTCTGCCGGAAGAAACTGGCGATGAGGAAGAGAAAGGTGAAGATGTGCCATCCGTACAGCGGACGATTATCGAGAACCTTAATCTGCCTCAGAATGTCAAATCGGCGCTGATAGAAAATAATAATCACGAAGTCTATGAGCTTTTGGGAGTCAATGCCTTTGCTGATTATATAGGAAACTATCTGGCGGACATGATTTTAAATTCCGTGGGCTTCGTCCTGATGTTTGCGACCGTATATCTTCTGATTAAGCTGGTGGTACGCTGGCTGGATTTGATTGCCCGCCTTCCAATCCTTTCTGGAATGAATAAAATTGCGGGTGCGCTCCTCGGAGGTGTTCAGGGTCTGATTTTTCTCTGGATTCTCTGTCTGGTCCTAACGGCGTGCTCCGGTACTTCATGGGGAATGACACTGATTCGTCAGGTGGAAGCCAGTAAATGGCTGTCCTTTCTATATGAACATAATTTCCTGAATGCAATTGTTTTGAGCGTCATCCATGGTATGCTGTAGGTCTGCAATTGTTGATATCATATATTCAATTAAAACAAATCGCTGGTCAGAATGAAAAAATGTCTGTCCGGCGATTTTTGTTATAACCACAAAATATAGGAAAAATCAAGAAATAAAAGCATATTTAGTGTTGTAAAAAATTGTTTGAGAAAATGGAACAAATTCCCTTGACTTTATTTGGCGAACATGATATATTATAACTCCAGCACGGACACAGTCCGGTGCAGGGCTCAGCTGAAAAGCTGAAAAGAAAATTTAAAAAAGTTGTTGACAAAACAGAAACGATATGATAATATAAACGAGTTGCTGTTGAAAACATAACAACACAAAGCACTTTGAAAACAGAAGATTGAACAGTATGTAAAACCC
>ERZ781272.170-NODE-170-length-83407-cov-10.971338_pt1 | contig 83407 bp, 73 predicted proteins | sample MGYA00375850_ERZ781272 | MGnify/ENA primary metagenome ERZ781272 (study PRJEB29790, sample SAMN06051246) | human gut metagenome | host: Homo sapiens | place: USA: Cincinnati, Ohio | collected 2013-06-21 | study: EMG produced TPA metagenomics assembly of the Gut...
GCAGTGATGGATTCACATATCTTGGGGTATGTTGATTTAACGCGATAATCACATTGAAAAATGCTGAGGCAACTACTCGATGTTGCCTCAGCCCGCCTCTGGTACGGCTGACCGCCTTATCTCCCGTTTTTTTGCCATTTGGAGAATCAGGCGCACACAGACCGCCAGGGGCCATCGGCCTCCGGCAGCTCACGCCGCGGAGCGCCGCTCCGGACGATCCAGAGCCCCCGTTCAACACTCTCCGGTTATCCTCCCGGGAACGGCCCTGCTTCCCTGTTTTTTCGGCGGCAGCAGCGGCTTGATCTGACCCATTATTCTGCTGTTAATTCGCATCGGTTGATACCCCTCGTTTTGCATAGCTTGGATCATTGAGCAACCCTTATTATTCAAACAAGGCCCAACTTTCCACGTCCCAACATCTGTACTACCAACTTTTTCATTTTATCCTATACAAGCGAAAAAGCACAGCTGATCATGGACTTTTTCGACAGGCTGAGCCATCCTCTGGATGGCTTTTGCTGTGCTGCCGTGTTTCCGCGCAACATCACTCGCGTTAATCAGTGTGTCCCTAATTCAAAGCTCCCTCGTGCGCCGCGCGGGGTGTGGGCAGGTGGGTGTGGGCCTTGTTTCCTGGCTTGCAGGAGGACAGTGGGTTTGCCTCTGTATCTTACCTCAGAGGAGCGGAGAGCTTTCCCGCGGCGTGAAAATTCCCATCGCTTTCGTTGTAGCCGGGGATGGTGGGTGCCCGGAAGACTGGCGACATGTGGAAGCCGCCGCAGATTCTGTAGGACTGGATGTCGCACACCGTGGCTGTTACCCGATAGTCGATGGAAAGACTCTCTTGGAGTTCCTCCGCGCGTATTTCTTTATTGCATTTCCCGCTGCATCACAATTTCGTAATAGCGCATGATCTGGCAGGAGAGGAGCAGCCGCTGGCTCAGTCTGGGCTCGTCCAGATTCAGCTGGATGAGCTTCTTGATCTGGTTGACTTTGTTGTTGATGGTATTGCGGTGCATGTACATGGCGTTGGCCGTGGCGGTCAGATTGCGGTTGTTGAGGAGATAGTGGAAGAGCACGTCCCGCAGATCGGTGTTGTGCTCCCGGTCGTACCGGGTGAGGGCAGTCACCGCAGGGTGGGTCAGGTAGAGAATGTCATCGTTGGACTCAGCCTCCAAATACCGCTGGACGCACAGGTCAATGATGCTGTAGATGAGATAGTTCTCACTGAAAAAGATTCTCTGGCCCGTGTTTTCCCGCAGCAGGTAAGCCAGTTCAATGGTCCGCTTGCACAGCAGGTATATAGATCCCAAACCTTCATCATTTTTGGTGCCGTTACCTACCATCATGATGGCGTTGTACCGCGCCAAAAAGGTGGAGAGAGGCTGGTCCTCCTCCAGAGCGGGGAGGACGAAGGTCCGTTCCGCATAGCTGAGGAGCAAGACGATATCCTTTTCGTAGACGGCCATATTGGTTTCGGGGAAAAAATCCCTCAATCGGTTGAGAACGTAGTGATAGGGCACACTGGCGCACTCCCCCCGAAAGGAGATAATGATGACCTGGTTGTACTTCCGTACTGGAAAGGGAAGCTGGGATAGGGCGGCACGGATTTCACCACGGTTGATGAGCCGCCGTTCCATGATATCCTCCCAACAGCGCTGAAACTCCTTGGTGGCGGCCCCCCACTGAACCGGTCCCTGGGACAGCAGGCGCTGGCGCAGACACTCGGCGGTGCAGTCGCACAGGCTGCGCACATCCCTCTGAATCTGCCGATGGCGTTCCTCTACCAGCAGCATACACAGCACTTCACCATCATGGGCGATCCGCCGGATGTAGAGGGCTAGATCTGTGCCGGGAATATCCTGCTGCCGGTGGCAGTCGGGAGGCAACGAAGAAGAGAAGATCTTCCGCAGTGTCTCCTGGGGCAGAGCCCCTGTCAGAGCCAATTGATTTCCCAGGTAGGAGCCCTCCTCAATGCCGATGGTTTCGATGATCCGACCCTTGGGGTCTAGCAGGGCTGCGCCCCCTTCTGCGGACCGAGCTGCGAAAGTCAGCAGTTCACGAATATCGCACCCTTTCTCCGAAAGAACCTGATAGTGCAGCTGCCACTCCTCGGCCTGGACAATACTTGCAGCTACCGTGTTGTACAGCTTCGCCAAGGAGCAGGAGAAGAGGAGAATAACGCACCCCGGCAGAGGCACAGGGCGGTCCGCAGAATCCATCCCGGCCAGCAGGGCGACTGTTCCCCGCTCGATCCGGGCGGTTTCCAGCACCTTTCGCGCCTCGGGACCGCCTAGATACAGCCGGTCGGCCCGCAGGGTCTCCTGCTCCTCCAGCAATTCCATGTGGTGGGAGCAGGCATCTTCGCTGGTGGCGGGTGGCCCCTGAATCACAAAGGGCTCCAATTGGCGGCACAGAAAGCGCAGGCTCAACATGGTTCTCACTCCCCAGGTTTTGGCCGCCCTTATCCGGGCGGCATTTTAATTGCTATTATACACGCTGCATCTATTATTTGCATATATATTTTTCGTTTTACATGAGATCAATTGTAGAAATAGACGGAATGCACATTGAGATTTAGGATCCGTGTGCATTCCACACAAGATTTTCTGGGACCTTCTTTCTCCACTTGCGGCAGCGCGGCAAGGTGTGCTATTTTGAACAAGAAATGAGCCCTGGGTTCTACGTGTCCATAGGATGTACCGAATTGGAAAGGAGGAAATCTACGCCAGAGCAAAGCTATGCCGGTGTCCAGCCGCATCGGGGCACCACGCGTTCCTAGAGACGAGGTTGATAAAACAGAGAAGAGAGGAGATCTTTATGCAAGTTCAAACATTACTTTGGGTCGTCCTGCTGGCGGTGGCCGCGTCCATCGTGATTAGCTACTTCTGTAAGGTGAACCTGGGCATCCCTGCCCTGATTTTCGCTTACATCATCGGTGTGTTTATCCAAGGAATGAAGGTCAAGGAAGTAGTGGCCCAATGGCCTACAGGCGTGGTATTCCAGCTGATGACGATCACCATGTTCTTTTCCTTTGCCATCTTTAACGGTACCTTGCCCAAGGTGGCAGACAATATCATCTATCGCTTCCGCAACAACGCCAAGCTGATCCCCTTCGCCCTGCTGCTGATCGGCGCCGTCATCGGGGCCCTGGGTGCTCCTCCCCCGGCCTGCAATACCATCTTGGCCGCACTTACCTTTTCCATCGCCATCCCCGCTGGGCTGAGTCCATGGCTGTGCGCCGTCATCGTTGCCTTCGGCGGCTCGGTCGGCACTTTCTTCCCCTGGGCGGTCCAAGGCGCGGTGGTCAAGTCCCGCACCGACGATATGCTGGCTGATACAGCCTTCGCCGGAATGGGTGAGATCGCCGCCTACAAGACGTGCCTGCAGTGGTTTATCTTTACTCTGATGCTCTTCCTGATCTTCTTCTTTGTTACCAAGGCCTTCAAGATTGGAAAGGTGGAGGTGAAGAAGCCCGAGCCTTTCACCGATGCGCAGAAGAAGAACCTCGTCATCATCATTGTCGTGGCCATTCTGGTCATTGCACCCAACCTGCTCAAGATTTGCATCAAGGGCAATGCTGCCCTGAATCTGTTGGCCTCCGCTTTTGATATTCAGATGCTGGCCATCATCGGCACTTTGGTGTGTACCCTGATGAAGCTGGGCAGCGAGCGGGATGCTATCGTCAAGGGTGTGCCTTGGAACACGATCATAATGGTGGGCGGTGTGTGCACCCTGATGGGCGTGGCCTCCGCCGCCGGTGTTACCCAGTACATCGGCGACCTGCTGGCCGCCAGCACGTTCTCCCCAACCGTCGCCGGCGCCATTCTGGCCCTTCTGGGCGCCTTCCTCAGCCTGTTCTCCGGGGCTATCAACGCCGTGTTCCCCATGCTGGGCGCTATTGCTGTGCCCTATGCCACCACCATGGGAATTGATCCCATTCCGCTGCTCATCGCCATTGCCGTAGGCGCCTCCGCCACGGCTATCTCCCCCTTCTCCACTGGCGGCGCTATCATGATTGCCAACGTGCCTGACCAAAAGGTGGCCGATGGACTTTTCATCAAGACCATTGTTTTGGCCGCCTGCGGCGCGGCTCTGTCCGCACTTATGGCTGTCAGCGGCATTTTCTCCATCTGAGAGAAAGAGAAATTTTCTATCCAACCATCAGGCATCAGACGGCAGGCCGCACTGCGGCAACTGCAGCCTGACCCTGTAACAGGAAGGGGGTCATTCCCATAGGTGACAAGTTGCTGATCGCCACCGGCGATGTGGGTCCCAACCGGCAAAACCCAGACGAGATTTTTGATGGCGTTCGCTCTGTGCTTGCGGAGGGCGACCTGGTCTTCGGCCAGCTGGAGCCTTGCATCGCCCACACGGGCACCCCGGCGGCTCAATGCCGCCTGCCCATGCGCTGCAAACCCGAGAGCGCCGACGCCATACGACGAGCAGGGTATGGTGTCATCTCCTTTGCTACCAACCACTGCATGGACTGGGGTCGTCCAGCCTTTTTCGAGACACTGGAACTGCTCCATGCTCAGGGAATCCAAACCATCGGTGCCGGCGGGGACATTTCCGAGGCCCGCAAGCCGGCAATTATAGACCTTGAGGGTACCAAGGTTGGCTTCCTGGGCTATAATTCCATCCTACCCCAGGATTACTGGGCCAACGAGGAACGGCCCGGCTGTACCCCCCTCCGGGGGATTACCGCCGCCGTCCCCAGGGAGCACGACCAGCCTGAGACCCCGGTGCGGCTTTTCTCCTGGCCCCACCCAGACGACCTGGACGCCATGCTGGCGGACATTGAAGCTCTGCGGCCCCAGGTAGATGTCCTCATCGTCTCTTTCCACTGGGGCATTCATTTCGTTCCCGCCGTGCTGGCCCAGTACCAGCGCTACGCGGCCCACTTCGCCATCGATGCCGGAGCCGACTTAATCCTGGGCCACCACACCCACATTTTAAAGCCTATGGAGATTTACCATGGTAAAGCCATCGTCTACTCTATGGCTAATTTTGCTCTGGAAGAGCCCGGCCGCTTTTTCGAGGGAGAGGGAAATCTGACAGAATCCAAGTCTCACCAAGACATTGCCGCACTAAACACAGACATGAAGAAGTCTAAGCGGCAAATGCCGACAGACTCCTACAAGAGTCTCTATGTCAAGGTAGTCATCGGAGACAAACGGATTAAGAAAGTTTCCTTTGTGCCTGTCCAATTGGACCAGGGGGCGGTCCCCCATGTCCTGACCCCGGAGGATTCCCGGTTTGGAGAGATCGTAGAATACATGCGCTCGATCACAGTGGACCAGAGTTTGAAGACCGCCTATACCGTGGAGGGAGGAGAAGTCCTCCTCCTGAAGGACGAGATTGGCTGACCCAACCGCTACGTGGGCCGCGCCGAGCTCCCCAACAGCTTCGACCTGATGCTCAACGCCTACGAGGTTGCTCTGAGCAGGGGGTGCAATATTGAGCAGTTCCTGGTGGTGGGCGGCGCGGGTCATGGTCGGAAATGGTCCCAACGGCTGGAGGAGACCTGTGGATTCTTTGAATCTTGCCTGACCATTGCCGAGGCAGAGGCCATCGACGGGAAATCCGCCACCACGACTGCACATTGAAAGGATGTATCGCATTGTACGAGCGTATCGAACGAATCAAAAAGCGCGTGATCGTAGATCACTACCCCATTTGCATTGAGAAATATCGCATCACCGCCGATGTGCTGGAGCACTCCAAGCATGAGCCGGCGGTAGTCCAGCGGGGCAAGATGCTCAAAGCCTACGCCGAGCGAATGCCCATCGCCATCGCCGCCGACGAACTCATCGTAGGCATGGGGGCCTCCAAACCTATGGGACTGGAAATTGATCCTAACTATGGAATATGGACCCAAGACGAGATTGACAGTCTCATTGAGGACGGCTACATCATGTCTGAGCAGGACCAGCGGGACCTCCAAGAACTCAACAAGTATCACGACCCCGCCACTCAGATCGGTATGCAGGGTGACATTTTCTACGAAAAGGAAAGCGAGCGTATCCTCAAGCTACTGAAAGCCGGCCTGGTCCTGCCACCCTGGAAGGAAAAGTCCGACGGCGGCGGCGTGGGAGGAGGCTACGCCCAGAGCGGCTTAGGCCTGGGCCCCAGCTTAGTGCTTCTTTTGGTAGATTACACCAAAATTCTTCATTACGGTACCAACGCCCTCATTGCCCAAGCCCGTATCTGCCAGGAGGCCCTTCGATTCACCGACGCTGAGAGCATCGACCGTTTCCGTACTTATCAGGCCATGATCATGGCCTTCGAGGCGATGAATACCCTGGCTGGGCGCTACTCCAAACTTGCCGCCGACATGGCGAAGGAAGAGAAGGACCCGGTCCGCAAGGCCGAACTGGGATCCATCAGCCAAATCTGCGCCCGGGTACCTATGAATCCCGCCCAGACCTTCCGGGAGGCCGTCCAGTGCTTCTGGTTCCAGTTCCTGATGCTCAGTCCCAGTACCACCCTCCCCGGCGGCCGCTTCGACCAGTACATGTATCCTTACTACGAAGCCGACCTAAAGGCAGGCCGCATCACCAGGGAAGAGGCGGTGGAGCTGTTGTGCTGCATGCGGCTGAAGGACATGGAGCTCAACCGCACCTCCGGCAAGAATAACCGCAAAAAGAACGCAGGCTTCGCCAAGTGGCACAACTTTATCATCGGCGGCGTGAAGCCCGACGGCAGCGATGCCACCAATGACCTGAGCTACATGCTGCTGGACGCTGCCCTGATTACCCGGACCCCTCACCACACCATTACTCTACGGGTTGCCCCTTCCACCCCCCTGGACCTGATCCTTAAGGGCGTGGAGTGTGTCAAGGTCGGCCTGAGCATGCCCGCCTTTGTCAGTGACAAGAGCTACATTGAATTCTTCTCCATGCACGGGGTTGACCTGGAGGATGCACGGGACTACGCCATTACCGGCTGCCTGGACGCCAACCTGGCGGGCAAGAGCCGGACCGGCCCGGTACCCATGACCATCATGACCGTGATTTTCGACCTCTTTCGGCACAACGGCGTCAACGTAAAAAATGGTGAGTTGGCGGGCATCCCCACTGGAGACTTCACCAAGTTCAAGGACTTCGAGGAGATGTTTGCCGCTTGGGAGAAGCAATTCAAGTATTGCCTGAGCGTGGTAGGCGAGCGGAACAATGTGGAGCTGAAGGTGACCCAGGAGGTCCTTCCTGACCCTCTGCGCAGCGCCCTGATGTACAAGGGGATTGAGTCCGGCCGTGACATCTGGTGCCGCCACGATATTCCCTTCGACAACACCGCCTCAATCTGCACCATTGGCATGGTTAATGTGGGTGATTCCTTTGCCGCCATCAAGAAGCTATGCTTCGACGAGAAGAAGTACACCCTTGAGCAACTTTACGATGCTCTAGAGGCTGATTGGGTGGGCTATGAAGAGATGCAGCGGGACTTTAAGAACGCCCCCAAGTTTGGCAACAATGATCCCTACGTGGACACAATCGTGGCCCGGTGCTACAAGCTCTTCACCGACTTTGTACCCACCCTGCCCACCATCACCGGCGGCACCACGGTGCCCTGTGGCATCTCCATTACCAGCCACCAGCCCGGCGGCCTCCTCACCGGAGCCACTCCGGACGGGAGGAAGGCGGGGGAGATCCTGGCCGATGGCACCATGAGCCCCATGCAGGGGGTGGACACTCGTGGCCCACTGGCGGTGATGCAGTCCGCCATGCGGATTGAACAGGACCCCTTCCAGGCCACCCTGCTGAATATGAAGTTCTCCCCCGGCACTCTGAAGACCGAAGCGGACATGGAAAAGCTGGCCAGCCTTATCCGCACCTATCTCACGAACGGCGGCAAGCACGTGCAGTTCAACGTTGTAGACAGGGAGACCCTGGAGGCTGCCCGCCAAAACCCCGCTGCGCACCGGGACCTGGTGGTCCGCATCGCGGGCTACAGCGCCTACTTCGTCCAGCTCAACGACTCCATGCAACAAGAGGTCATTGCCCGAACCGAGCATAATCTATAAGGCCAGGCGCCATGTGCAAATTGCAAACGCCCCCGGAGCTCAGCGGGCTCCGGGGGCGTTTGCATCGGGCACGGGATTGTGGTAAAATGACGGGACTGCTCAATGAAAGGAGATACACAGAGAGATGGAACTCTTGCTCATGCGCCACAGCATCACCCCAGGCAACCTGGCCCGCCGCTTTGTGGGCTCCTCCGACCAGCCTCTGGCCCCCGAGGGAGAGGCGCTGGCCCGGAAGACGGCTCCCCTGCTGGAGCCGGTGGAGCACCTGTACCGCAGTCCCATGCTCCGGTGCAGACAGACCGCAGAGCTGCTGTGGCCGGGGGTGGAGACCACGGTGATCGACGACCTGCGGGAGACCGATTTCGGCCCCCTGGAGGGCATGGATAATAGCCAGGCAAAACAGACGGAGCTCTACCGCCGGTGGAGCAGGGGCGAGATCGGCCCCGGCGAGGCGGTGGAAGACAGCCGCCCCCGGGCGATCCAGGCGATCCGGACCATCGGGCGGGACGCGGCGGAGCAGGGCTGGCGGAAGGTGGCGGTGGTGGCCCACGGCGGCCTGTTCATGGGGCTGCTGGCCCAATGCGGCCGGCCGGACCGGTCGTATTGCGACTGGCTTCTGCCCAACTGCGGCGGCTACCGGGTCACGCTGGAGACGGACCCTCTGGAGCTGCTGGTCACCGGCACGGTGGGCCAGGTCCGGGAGGAAAACAGGCCCATCATTTGAGACGGAGGGATCTTGGATGGAAAAGGAGCTGTGGCTGCCCACTCTGAGCCACTTTCAAAACGACAACGGCTGGAGCGGCAGCTCCGGCGTCCTGTGCTATGAGATCGAAAAGCCCAAAGAGGAGACCATGACCGTGGTGCTCTGGTACGGCCCCTTCTGCCGGCAATATGCCGAGGAGATGGAGCGGCGGCAGTTTCCCGTCACTGAGGATGGCATCGAGGCCATGCGGGCTTGGCTGATGGAGCGGGCAGCGGCCATGAACGCCGCGCCGGAGCGCACGCCGGCGGACACGCTGGCCTGGTATCAAAAGACCGCGGCGGAAAAGCGGGCGGAGAAAAAGTGAGAGGCCCATTGGGCCTCTCACTTTTTCAGTCCACGTAGATGACGCTGACGGGGCAGTTCTCGGCGGCCTCTCTGGCACCGTCCTCCAGCCCGCTGTCGGGCTGCTGGTGGACCTCGGCCAAACCGTCGTCGCCGATGCGGAACACCTCGGGGCAGGTGGAGGCGCACAGGCCGCAGCTGATGCAGCCCGAGCGCTCAATACTGACATGCATGGGAAACCCTCCTTTCGGAAGCTATCTTGCCCAGAAGGATGAGGCTTCACACGCTGGGACCGGCTTTTTTACCCGTCTTGACGCTCCGGAAGCAGACGGATATAATGGACGGACAGGACGAAGGAGGCGGACGCCCGTGGACAAGCGCTATGCCCGGCTGAAACGGAAAATGCTCCTGCTGGTGGTGGCAGGTACCCTGGCGGCACTGGCGGTGGGGATGCTCCTGCTGCACGCGGTGGTGGACGGGGTCCTGCAGGACCCCTTTGCCCGGGCCTTCCTGTGGGTGGCCCAGAACCTGTTCGGGCAGGATGAGGCCGCCGCCCTGGAGCTGTATCAGCAGGCGGTCCGCAACCAGAAGCCCGGTCTGCTGGCGCTGGGGACCATCGTGCTCATGCTCGTCGCCTTCTATCTGGCCCTGGGCCGCTTTACCACCTGGCTGGACCAGATCGGCGCGGCGGTGCGCCAGGTGGTCAGCGAGAGCGGGCAGCCGGTGGTGCTGCCCAAGGAACTGGCTCCGGTGGCGGAGGACCTGAACGCCATCGAGCGGGCCCTCAAGGAACGGGAGGAAGCCGCCCGGGAGAGCGAACAGCGGCGCGGCGATCTGGTGGCCTTCCTGGCCCACGACCTCAAAACGCCCCTGACCTCGGTGTTGGGCTACCTCAACCTGCTCCACGATGAGCCGGGGCTCACCCCGGAGCAGCGGGCCAAATACACCGGCATCGCCCTGGACAAGGCCCGGCGGCTGGAAGAGCTCATCAGTGAGTTTTTCGACATCACCCGCATGGACCTTCAGGGCGCGGGGCAGGAGCGCTGCGTCATCCATCTGTCCATCCTGCTGGAGCAGCTGGCCGACGAGTTTTACCCCCTGTTTGCGGAAAAGGAACTGACCTGCCGCACCGACATCACCCCTCAGCTCACCACCCGGGGGGACCCGGACAAGCTGGCCCGGGTCTTTGACAACGTGCTGCGCAACGCCGTCAGCTACTCTACGGTGGGCGGCCAGGTGGACATTGAGGCCCGCCGGGAGGGGGAAGAGGTGGAGATCGCCATCCGCAACGAGGGGCTGGAGATCCCTGAGCAGGAGCTGACCAATATCTTTCGTAAGTTTTACCGGCTGGATCAGGCCCGCTCCACCCGCACCGGCGGGGCCGGGCTGGGCCTGGCCATCGCCCGGGAGATCGTGGAGCGCCATGGCGGCTCCATCCGGGCGGAGACCGACGGGCGGCGGACGAGCTTTGTCATACGCCTGCCCACTGGAGGGAAGGGAACATGACAAACGACATGAGCGGGGCTCTGGCCCGCCTGAACCGGGACCGGGCCCTCTACGCCAATCTGCTGGAGGTGCTGCGCCGGGGCAGCGCCCGGGTCTGCTGGGCGGGGGAGCGGGGCATCCTCCTGTACGACGAGGCCAGCGGCGCCTGGATGATGAGCGCCGCCGACCAGGCGGCGGCGGGGGAGCTCCTGGCTCTGGTGAGCGGCGGCTGCGACCTCTTTGTGGGCCATGAGATGTTCTATCTGCGCTCGGCGGAAGCGCGGCTGGGCTTTTCCGCCAAGCAGATCTGCTACTCCGCCCTTTACCCGGGGGTGGAACCCCTGGCGGTGCCTGCCTTCGACGGAACGGTGCGGCGTCTGGGCCCCGAGTGGGCCCCCTGGCTGGTGGAGCACTATGAGAATGACTTCGGTGGGCTGCCCTATATGCAGGGGGCCCTGCGCCGGGGGATGCTGGGGGCCTTCCTGGAGGGAGAACGGGAGCCGGCCGGCTTCGTGGGCTTCCACGAGGAGGGCTCCATCGGCCTTTTGGAGGTGCTGCCCCACCGCCGCCGTCTGGGCCTGGGGGAGATCCTCCAGCGCAGCGCCGTCAATCTGGCGCTGGAGCGGGGGCAACTGGCTTTCGGCCAGGTGTTCTACACCAACACGGCCTCCCTGGCCCTCCAGCGCCGGGTGGGGATGGAGCTGTCCGAAGGACGGATGTTCTGGGCTTTTCCATAAAAGAAAAAGCGCCCGGACTGACACACGTCAGTCCGGGCGCTTTGCAAAGAAGCTTACAGGAGAAACCGGCCGGAGAAGCAGGCCCGCAGGATGGAGGACAGTCCCTGGAGGATCAGCAGGGCGCCCGCCAGGATGCTCAGGGTCAGGGCGCCCGCTACCGGGTCCAGGAAGGAAAAGAACCCACCAAACGCCAGCAGGACGCCCAGTGCGGTGAACCAGCCCCAGCCCCGGACGCCCAGGCGCCGCAGGTCAAAGGAGTTGACGAACTTGGAGACGCCGGAGAACAGCAGCCACATGCCGAAGATGAAGGGGAGCGACAGGGCGGTAAAGGCCTGGTCGAACAGAACGAACAGGGACAGGAGTACGGTCAGGATGCCGTCCACCAGGAACCAGACGGAGCCCACCATCCGGTCCCGCCCCCGGGCGAAGATGACGATGTCCACGATGCCGGAGAACAACATAGACAGGCCCAAAAACAAGGAGATGGCGGCGAGGGCCACCACGGGCCGGGAGAGACACAGAATGCCACACAGGATGAGGAGCACACCGGAGATGATCCACAGAACACGGGAAAATGTCTTGCTCATACAGAACCCTTCCTTTTACCCCGGCGGACCGGGATACTTTTTCTTTCTGAGAAGAGCCTATCCCAAAACTGTGACAGAGGATCGGATTTTTTATAAAGAAACGGTGAATTCTGGCACGCTTTGAATACAGGGGTCAGCCCCGCTCCTCCAGCGGGACAAAGGGGTGGACCGGGGCCACGGCCTTATAGGCGGGGCGGATGATCTTGTTGCCGGGGTTATAGACCTCCTCCAACCGGTGGGCGCACCAGCCCACCATGCGGGCCATGGCGAACAGGGGGGTGTAGAGCTCCTCGGGGATGTCCAGCATCTTATAGACGAAGCCGGAGTAGAGGTCCACGTTGGCGCAGACCGGCTTGTACTCCCCCTTGGCCTTGTTGATGAGAGGGGGAGAGAGGCGCTCCACCGACTCCACCAGCTCAAACTCGTCCAGCATCCCCTTCTCCTCGGCCAGACCGCGGGCGAACTGCTTAAGCAGCCGTGCCCGGGGGTCGGACAGGGAGTAGATGGCGTGGCCCATGCCGTAGATCAGGCCAGAGCGATCCCCGGCCCGCCGGTGAAGCAGTTTGTCCAGATAGGCGCTCACCTCGCCGTCGTCCTTCCAGTCCTTGACGTTCTTGCGGATGTAATGGAACATCTCCATGACCTTCTTGTTGGCGCCGCCGTGGCGGGGACCCTTCAGCGATCCCACGGCGGCGGAGATGGCGGAATAGATGTCGGTGCCGGAGGAGGAGAGCACCCGGCAGGCGAAGGCGGAGTTGTTGCCGCCGCCGTGTTCGGCATGGAGCACCAGACACAGGTCCAGCAGCCGGGCCTCCTGCTCGGTAAATTTGTTGTCGTGGCGGACGGAGTAGAGGAAATTCTCCGCCATGCTCAGGCCCTCCTGAGGCCGGTGGAGGTACAGGGACTCCTCGTCGTAATAGTGCCGCTTCACCGCAAAGGCGTGGGCGATGATGGTGGGGCACCGGGCCACCAGAGTCAGGGCCTGGAGCAGCTCGTGCTCCAAGGAGGTGTCCTCCGGCCGGGGATCATAGGAGTACAGGGCCAGGACCGAACGGCCCAGCTTATTCATCACGTCGGGGCTAGGGGCCTTGAGGATCATATCCTCGGTGAAGCCGGGAGGGAGAGGGCGATACTCCGCCAGGACCTGGTCGAAGGTGGCCAACTGGTCTCGGGTGGGCAGGGCGCCGAACAGCAGCAGATAGGCTGTCTCCTCAAAGCCGAAGCGGCCCTCGGACACAAAGCCGTGGATCAGGTCCTCCACGTTGATGCCGCGGTAGATGAGCCGGCCCTCCATAGGGACCTTCTCGCCGTCCTGCATATAGTAGCCCTGGACGTTGCCGATCTGGGTGATGCCGGCCATGACGCCGGTGCCGTCGGCGTTGCGGAGGCCCCGCTTGACGTCGATATTCTCATAGTAGGCGGGGTCAATGGAGTTATGCTTCTGGAACTCCCCGCATAGACTTTGGATAAAGCCCTTGGAGAGAGCGTCCGCGCTCCCACGCTTATGATTGCCATGCCCTTTCTGCATGATGAAAGCCTCCTCGCCCCAAATTGATTTTTCCTATTGTACGACGGAACCGGGGGCGCGTCAATGCTGAATCCCAAGAAAATCATACTGTTACAGGATTTTTGTAGAAACTAACAGGAAAACCAGGATGGATGGAGCGTGAAGCATCCAAAGATGCCTCCTGCAAAATGCGGGGGAAAGGAAACGGAGGAATGAACATGAAACCAGTGGTAGTCACGGCTCTGGCGCTGCTGCTGCTGCTCTTCCTTTGGCCCATGGTGTTCCTGGGCGGACCCGCCCCCGCGCCGGAGAAGAGCGAGAGCCTGCCCACCGCCACCCTCCCCATTGACCGGGCGTCGGTTCGCCCGGCGGAGGAATGGGCGGGAAAGAGCGACGGAGAGACGGTGGTGCGGGTGAAACAGGCCGACGGCACGGTGACCGCCCTGTCCATGGCCGACTATCTGTGGCGGGTGGTGGCGGCGGAGATGCCCGCCTCCTTCGAGCCGGAGGCCCTGAAGGCCCAGGCGGCCACCGCCCGGACGTACACCCTCTACAAGATGCTCAACGGCCCGGTGGCCGGCCACACCGACGCCGACGTATGCACTGACATCACCTGCTGCCAGGCGTACATCGACCCGGCCCAGGCGGCGGCCAACTGGGGGGACGCCGCCCCCCTCTACACCCAGAAGATTGCCGACGCCGTGGCCGCTACCGATGGACAGGCCATCCTGTACGGCGGACGGCCCATCGACGCGGTATTCTTCTCTTCGGCGGCGGGGAGCACCCTGGATGCGGTGGAGGTCTGGGGGGGCAGCGTGCCCTACCTCACCGGGGTGGCCTCCCCCGAGGGGGAGGAGGTTCCCGGCTACCGCAGCCAGGTGACGGTGCCCCTGGAGGCGTTCAAAACGGCCTTCCTGGCCCAGTACCCCCAGGCCGACCTGTCCGGAGAGGCGGCGGGCTGGTTCCAAAATACAGTCCCCACCTCCAACGGAGGGGTGGAGACCGTGGACGTGGGGGGCGTGACGGTGAAGGGCACAGCCCTGCGGACCCTGTTTGACCTGCGCTCCACCCACTTTACCGCGTCGGCGGGGCCGGAGGGGATCACCTTCCACGTCACCGGCTACGGCCACGGGGTGGGCCTGAGCCAATACGGGGCCAACGCCCTGGCCAAGCAGGGCAGGACCTGGCAGGAGATCGTGGCGTGGTACTACACCGGGGTGACGGTGGGAACCTACACAACATAATTTTGCCCTTGTGATGGGGAAGCGCCTAAGGAGTTCGACCGGTTTTCGGAGTAGAAAGCAGGTGCGGCGGCCACCCATAGGCGGCCGCCGCATGACACATTCTCCTGATCGTTTATCGCACGGAATTTTAACCGCGCAAGCCTGACGGTTCTGATTTCAGAGGACGGACTTATTCCATTACGCCAATTTCATCGGGGACGATGAAGTCTGCCTCCGTACAAGCACGGATATCGTCTACCGTATAACCGGGGGCCAGCTCTCGGATGACCAAGCCGTCAGGGGTGACCTCGAAGTAGCACCGCTCGGTGACGATATCGGTGACACATTTTGCACCGGTGAGGGGCAGGGTGCACTTTTTCAGAATCTTAGATTGACCGCTCTTCTCACAGTGGTCGGTGGCCACCACGATCTTTTTGACGCCGGCGCAGAGGTCCATGGCCCCGCCCATCCCGGGGACCAGCTTGCCGGGAACGGTCCAGTTGGCGATGTTGCCCTCCTGGTCCACCTGAAGGGTACCCAGCACCGCAGCATCGATGTGGCCACCGCGGATGAAGGCGAAAGAGGTGGCATGGTCGCACACGCTGCCGCCCACGATCATCGAAGCGGGCTGTCCGCCGGCGTCGATGAGATCGGGGTCTGCGTCCTCCCACTTGGGAGAGGCGCCGCAGCCGACAATGCCAATCTCGGCCTCCAGCCAAAGATGGACGCCTTCGGGCAGGTAGTTTACGCATAGCAGGGGCAGGCCGATGCCCAGATTGACGAAATCACCGTCCTTGAAAAACTTTGCGCAGCGAGATGCGATCAATGCACGTCCAGTAAGACCAGCCATTATTGTTTCCCTCCTTCCGCCGCTTCCCTTGCCTTCGCTTCTGCTTTTGCCTTGGCGCGTTGCCACATGGGGCAGAAAGGCTTCTTTTCGCCGGTTCTGACATACACCATGTCGATGATGGGCGCGGGAACGTCAATCTCGTCGGGGCCCAACTGGCCGACCTCCACCAACTCCTCCACTTCGACGATGACGGTGTCGGCGGCCAGCGCCATATAGCTGTTGGTGGCCCGGCTGGTCAGCCGGAAGGAGATGTTGCCGGCGGTATCCGCCCTGGTGGCTTTGATGAGCGCAATATCCGCCCGCAGGGGCAACTCCAGAAGGTATTCTCTACCGTTGATGGTGAGCTTCTGCTTGCCCTTCTCCACATCGGTGCCGACGCCGGTGGGGGTGAGGCAGCCGCCCAAGCCCGCGCCGCCGCAACGGATGCGTTCGGCAAAGGTGCCTTGGGGCACAAATTCCACAGCAAGCTCACCGGCAAACATCTGGTCGCGGGCGACTGGGTTGAGGCCGATGTGGGTGGTGATGAGACTTTTGACGCGGTGCTCGCTGATAAGCCGGCCAAGCCCCTGGTCGGGCATGCCGCCGGAAACCGCGATCGCGTCAATATCCTTCACGCCCTTTTCCAGCATTCCGGTAATGATTTCCTCGGCCGAGAGCTCACCGTGCCAGTCGCCAAACATGATAGTCTGGCCATCGCTGAATTTTGTAAGGGCTTCTTCTTTGGTCACTACCTTTGATTTCAATTTGGTTGCCACCTTTCCTAGTAAGCTTTCCACATTCAGCCGGGGACTGCTTATCTGCCCTCAAACGTGGCTTTGCGCTTCTCCATAAAGGCTTTACAGCCCTCCTGGAAGTCCATGGAGGCCGAGCATTCATGCTGGGTCGGAACCTCTGTCTCAGACAGCCACTTCTTGTAATCAGCATAGTTTGCATCATATAACTGCTTTTTGATATTCTTATAAGAGATCAGCGGACCGGCTGCCAGCTTCCTTGCGAATGCCAAGGTGACCTCGTCCAGCTCTTCCACCGTGGTCACCTTGTAGGCCAGACCCAAGGCTTTGGCCTCCTCCGCGCTCATAGGACGCCCGGTGGCGGCCAGCTCCATGGTGCGGGCGGTGCCGATGCTTTTGGAGAGAAGATAGGTAGCCCCTGTATCGGGAACGAGGCCCAGATTGACAAAAGCTAAAATGAACTTGGCGTTGTCCGCGCAAATCATGAAGTCACCGCCCAGAGCCAAGCTCACCCCCGCGCCGGCCGCCGCGCCGCAGACGGAAGTGATGACGATTTTGCTCATGCGCTTCATGCCATCCGCCACGGCGCCTACCTTGCTGATGAGTCCGTCCATATTGACTTCTCCGCCGGCCTGAATCAGTTGATAGAAATAGCCGATGTCCCCGCCCGCCGAGAAGGCCTTTGGACTGCCCTTCAGCACGACCACCTTGACTGCGGGGTCCTTCTCCGCCGCGTCGACCACATACAGAAGCTCGTCTGCCATCGGTTCGTCGATGGCGTTCAGATTTTTGAGATAATTCATTGTGATGATCGCGATGCCGTCCTGCACGGTGTAAATCAGCTTTTTCAGTTCCATTTTGTCGATGACTCCTCTCACGTAGTTGTTTTCAGGTGTGCTGAGTCGGTCTGAGCGCTGATCCTCGGGGCAGCTATAGGGTAGCACACAAATAGTGCAAAGTCAATAATGATTTGGTGAGAGTAGACAAATGAATTTAGCTATTATGACAAAATGAGCGCCGCAACCCTACAGGCGGAAAGCTACAGGATTGGTCCGTCATGCCGCTTGAAACAATCGGTTAACAAGCATCTGGGAAGGAAATCACTGCGTTTCGCGCTCGGCTTTCTGGGCCGCCTCCTCGATGACGGCCTCCACCCGATGGGCCTGGGCCTCCTCCTCCGGGGGGTCCTTGGGGAGGATCAGGTTGAGAAAGATGGCCATCATGGTGGCCAGCACCACCGAGGACGAGCCAAACACGGTGGTGACCCAGCCGGGAAAGCCGGGGCCAGCCAGAGAGCCGCTCACCTGCGTGACCCCCATACCCAGGGCCACGGAAAGCCCCACCACGGTGGAGGAGCGCATGGTGAACTTCTGGGAGGTGATCATGCGGATGCCGGTCATGGTGATCATGGCAAACACCGACACGGTGGCTCCGCCGATGACGCTCTGGGGGATGGTGGTGAGGACGGAGGAGAACTTGGGCACCAGACCGGCCACCAGCAGCACGGCGGCGGCCAGGGCAAAGACCAGGCGGTTAATCACCCGGTTGACGGTGACGATGCCCACGTTCTGGCTGTAAGTGGCGGTGGGCAGGCCCCCCACGAAGGCGCCCAGAATGCTGATAACCCCCTGGCCGATGATGCCGCCGGACAGCTCCCGGTCGGTGGGCAGGCGGTCCATGCCGCCCAGGGTGGTGGAGCTCAGGTCGCCCATGGTCTGCACGGCGTTGACCACGTAGACGATGGCCAGAGAGACGCAGGCCGAGGGCTCGAAGGAGATGCCGAAGTGAAGGGGAGCGGCCACCTGGAACCAGCCGGCGCTGGCCACGGAATCAAAGGAGACCATGCCCATGAGCCAAGCTACCAGGTAACCGACCACCATGCCGATGAGGATGGCGCCCAGCTTCAGGGTGCCCTTGGTAAAGTTGTTGAAAAACACCACCACGGCGAAGGTGATGAAGGCCACCACCCAGTTCTGGACGCTGCCGAACTGGGCCGGGTCCGCCGGATTGGAGCCGCTGGCCATATACCGGATGGCCGTGGAGTACAGGGAGAGGCCGATGGTAAAGATGACGGTTCCGGTCACCAGCGGCGGAAAGAAGGGGCGGATCTGCTTGACAAAAACGCCGAACACAATGGCCACCATGCCGCCCACCAGCTCGGCTCCCAGGATGGTGGGCAGATCGAACTGCATCCCGATGGACTGGAGGGTGGGGACATAGGCGAAGCTGATGCCCATGATGACAGGCAGCCCCGCCCCAATGCGCCGAAACAGGGGGAAGAGCTGCAGCAGCGTGGCCAGTGCGGTGATGACCAGGGAGACCTGAATGAGCAGCGTCTGGTCAGCGGGGCTGAGGCCGCAGGTGTTGGAGATCAGAATGGCGGGGGTGACGATCCCCACGATGGAGGCCACCACATGCTGGAGCCCCAGGGGGATGAGCTGGCCGGGAGCTGGGACGCCTCTGTACTGGAACAGGGCGGCGGAATTGGGCTGCGTTGGCATACAATCATCACCTTACAACTTTTTTTTAGACCTAAATGTTTTTATGCTGCACCTACTATACGCCCTCCCACCCAGAGAAAGCAAGAAAAATTTTTTGCATGGGTGCAGAATCTGGACCTGGTTTTTTGTTTAGTTTGACGGGCTCGACGGAAAAGGCGTTGAGCCCGGGGCGAGCCCATGGTATACTTGCAAAAGAAGGGGCGCATTTGCCCAGCTTACAAAGAAAAGAGGAATGGGATATGAAAGGCAAACGGAGACTGCCTCTGGTCCTGGCGCTGTTGCTGCTGTTCACCCTGCTGCCGGCCCGGGCCACCGGGACCGACCGGGCCAACACCTTGGCCGCCGGGGGCCAGGCCCATTCCCTGGCGGTGCAGGAGGACGGCACCGTACTGGTCTGGGGAGACAATTCCGCCGGGCAGCTCGGGCTGGGCGGCGATGTGGCCGAGATCAGAAAGCCCACGGCGGTAGAGGGAGTCTCCGCCGTATCGGTGGCGGCGGGAGAGGATTTTTCCGCCGCCCTGCGGTATGACGGCGCGGTCTACACCTGGGGCCACGGCGTCCACGCCGCCCCTGTCCAGGCGGCCATTGATCAGGTGGCGGCCATCGCCGCCGGCGGAGAGGTGGTCCTGGCCCTCAAGACTGACGGGACTGTGTGGCAGTGGACCTACGGCGGCGCCATCTCTCGGGTGAGCGGACTGAGCCGGGTGGCGGCCATCGCTACCGGCGGAGGGCACCACCTGGCCCTCACCGTCAGCGGTGAGGTCTGGGCCTGGGGCAAAAACGACCGGGGGCAGTTGGGGGACGGAACGGCGGTGGACCGCACCGCCCCGGTGAAGGTGCCCGGCTTAGTGGATGTGGTGGATGTGGCAGCCGGGGCGGCTCACTCTCTGGCCGTCACCTTTGACGGGCGGGTGTACGCATGGGGCTCCAACGACTGCGGGCAGCTAGGCCATGCCGAGGGAGACCGCCGGACCCCGTCGGAGGTGGCGGAGCTGACCAAGGTGGTCCAGGTGGCCGCCGGAACAGACAGCTCCATGGCCCTGACCCAGGGGGGCACGGTCTATACCTGGGGCTGCGGGGAGTATGGCCAGCTCGGGAGCTCCCGCCGGCAAAACACCCAGAGCCGGCCCTACACCATCAGCATGCCGGGCAGCGGCATGGCCCAGATCGCTGCCGGGGCCTACCACGATCTGGCCGTCACCAACGGAGGCGTGCTCTACGCCTGGGGCCGGAACCAGCGCTACCAGCTCGGCAACAGCAGGAACGAGAACGCCGACAGCCCGGTGCGGGTCCTGACCGGCGCCGGCAGCGGCGGCGCCTACCCTGTGTCCTGGACCGACGGCATCAGCGATTGGGCCTGGCCCTATGCCGAGGAGCTCTATCCCACCGGGCTGGTGCCCCCCATGCTGTGGGGCGGCTATCAGGCCGGCATTACCCGGGGCGAACTGGCCCACCTGCTGGTCAGCGTCTACGAGCAGGTGCGGGGGACGGCCCCGACGCCCAGCGCGGCAAACAAATTCAACGACCTTCAGGGCCACCTGCTGGAGACCGACCTGCGCAAAGCCTATGGCCTGGAGCTGCTGGGAGGTACGTCAGGCACCACCCTCTCCCCGGACCGCCGCGTCACCCGCCAGGAGGCGGCCAAGATGCTATGCAGCTTCGTGGGCCGGATGGAGGGCAACTCGATCCCCGCCGGGATGCAGAGCCTGGCTTTCTACCGCGATGCCGGACAGATCGCGGAGTGGGCGGTGCCCTATGTGCACTATGCCCATGAGAACCATATCATGGAGGGCAATGCCGCCGGGGGCTTCGCCCCCCTGGACCGCCTGACCCGAGAGCAGAGCCTGGTTATCCTGGCCCGGCTGGTGGAGCAGTACGGATGGATAAAATAGGAAATGAACAAAACGCGCCGCGGAGCTGCAAGGTCCGCGGCGCGTTTTCCATGGAGACTGGGCTTGTCCGCCGCTCAGTTTTTATCCAAAATAGCAGAAAATGAGTTCCATAGCCAGTTCTGCTTGCATTTTCTGTAATACGTTGCTATAATAAAGCAACGGGCGCGGACATATGTCCGTAATGTGCGGACAGAATGGGCCCGTGATTTAGGATTAAGGAGGATACATATTCATGAAAAAGCTTCTTGCACTCGCGCTGACCGGCGCTATGGCCCTGACCCTTCTGGCCGGCTGCGGCGGCAGCGGCAGCAGCAGTCCCAGCCCCTCTGCCAGCGGCGACGCCCCCTCCTCCGGCGACAAGGTGGTCACCATCGGCATCTTTGAGCCCGCCTCCGGCGACAACGGCGCCGGCGGCAAGCAGGAGGTCCTGGGCATGCAGTACGCCCACGACGTACAGCCCACCGTGGAAATCGGCGGCGAGACCTATCAGGTGGAGCTGGCCATCGTAGACAACCAGTCCTCCAACGACAAGGCCGCCACCGCCGCCTCCGAGCTGGTGAGCAAGGGCTGCTCCATCGTGCTGGGCTCCTACGGCTCCGGCGTGTCCATTGCCGGCTCCGATACCTTCAAGAACGCCGGCATCCCTGTCATCGGCGTCACCTGTACCAACCCCCAGGTCACCGAGGGCAACACCCATTACTTCCGCATCTGCTTCCTGGACCCCTTCCAGGGCACCGTCCTGGCCAACTTTGCCGCGGACAACTTCCAGGCCAAGACCGCTTACACCCTGAGCAAGCAGGGCGACGACTACTCCGGCGGCCTGTGCTACTACTTCAAGGAGGCCTTCGAGGCGCTGGGCGGTACAGTCGTGTCCGCCGAGTTCCCGGAGGGCACCTCTGACTTCACCTCCTACGTCATCGCCGCCAAGAATGCCGGCGCCGACGTGTTCTTCTCCCCCGTCTCCACCGAGGCGGCCGCTCTGATCGTGGACAACGCCGCCGCCCAGGGTCTGGGCATGCCCATCATGGCCGGCGACACCTGGGACTCCAACGTCATCACCGGCGCCGCCCAGGGCAAGGATGTGGAGATCTATGTGACCACCTTCTATCAGGAGGGCGGCAACGCCGAGTTTGACGCCGGCATCAAGGAGTGGATCAACGCCGACGCTACCCGCCTGTCCAACAACAACGGCAACGACATGATCGCCGCCGTCTCCGCCATGGGCTATGACGCCTACTTCGTGGCGCTGGAGGCCCTGAAGAACGCTGGCTCCACCGATCCCGCCGCCGTCAACGAGGCCCTCTGGGACACCACCTACACCGGCGTATCCGGCGACATCGCCTTCGAGTCCGAAAACGGCGACGCCATCCGCGACGTGGCCTACGTCAAGCAGGCCAACACCGAGACCGGCGCCTGGGACTTCGTCACCGTCCAGAAAGCCGGCTGAGGCCGTCGTCCCAAGATCATCCAAGCGCGGCGTCAAGGGACAGCGGGGGCAGAAGCTGCCCCCGCTGTCCTCTGATACGTCCCCCTTATTATCATTTGGACTGCCTCGAAAAGGGCCCCGGGGCTTTTTTCGAGACAGTCCAAAGTGGAGGTCCGCTTATGGAATTTTTGAGCAAGAATCTGGCCTACCTGCTGGCCGGTATCTCGGTGGGAGGGCAGTACGCCCTCATCGCCATCGGCTATACCATGGTCTACGGCATCCTGCGGCTGATCAACTTCGCCCACGGCGACGTGTTCATGGTGGCGGGACTGATGATGGTCTATCTCTCCGCCGCCCTGCCCCTGTACGCCGCGGTCCCCCTGGTGCTCCTCCTCACCGTGGCGCTGGGCTTCGTCATCGAGCGGGTGGCCTATAAGCCCCTGCGCTCCGCCCCCCGCATGTCGGTGATGATCTCGGCCATCGGCGTCAGCTACCTGCTGCAGAACCTGGCCCTGTATGTCACCGGCGGCCTGAACAAGAACTACCCCGCCATCCCCCTGATCTCCGAGCAGGTCACCATCGGGCCCGCAACCACCAAGGTGGTCACTCTGGTCACCCCCGTGCTCACCATCGTGCTGGTGGCGGTGCTGATGCAGCTCATCAACCACACCAAGATCGGCATGGCCATGCGGGCCGTGGCCAAGGACTTCGAGACCAGTCAGCTCATGGGCATCAAGATCAACTCGGTCATCAGCGTCACCTTTATCATTGGCTCCTTCCTGGCTGCGGTGGGGTCGCTGCTCTACTTCACCAACTACCCCGGCGTGGTGCCCACCTCGGGCGCCATGCCCGGCCTGAAGGCCTTCGTGGCCGCCGTGTTCGGCGGCATCGGCTCCATTCCCGGAGCGGTGGTGGGCGCCTTCCTCATCGGCATCTGCGAAAACATCATCAAGGGCCTGGACGATATGCTGGTCCAATTGGGTGTGCTTCAGACGGGACTGGGGCTGACCACCTTCTCGGACGCCTTCACCTTCGCCCTGCTCATCGTCATTCTCATCGCCAAGCCCACCGGGCTGTTCGGTGAGAAGGCCACCGATAAGGTTTGAGGTGAACACCATGAAAAAACAGAAACAGATTTGGGTCCCCATTGCCGCCGCCGTGGTCTGCATCGCCGCCCTCTATGTCCTGGATTGTACCCTGCCCAGCGGGCACATGCTCTTCACCGTGCTGCGGAAAAGCGCCATCTATGCCCTGGTGGCCGTCTCCATGAACCTGCTCAACGGCTTTACCGGCCTGTTCTCCCTGGGACAGGCGGGCTTCATGCTCATCGGAGCCTATACTTACGCCATCTTTACCATTCCGCTGGAGGCCAAGGAGAAGGTGTACCAGTACTACGACTGCGCCGTGGGCTTCAGCCTGCCCGTGCCGGTGGCCCTGGTGCTGGCCGGTTTGCTGGCCGCCGCCTTCGCTTTCCTCATCGGACTGCCCGTGCTGCGGCTGAAGAGCGACTATCTGGCCATCGCCACCCTGGGCTTTGCCGAGATCATCAAGGCCATCTTCCTGTGGAAGCCTCTGGGCCCCATCACCAACGGCTCCAACCTGCTCAAGAGCTTTCCCAATTTCAGCACCCTGGTGGCGGAGGAGTCCCCCTTCTACGGCCTCTATAGCCGGCACATGGCCTTCTTCTCCACCCTGTTCCCCATTGCCGTGTCGGCCATCTGCATCACGCTCATCGTCCTGCTCATCAACTCCTCCTACGGCCGGGCCTTCAAGGCCATCCGGGAGGATGAGATCGCAGCCGAGGCCATGGGCATCAACCTGTTCCGGCACAAGCAGATGTCCTTCTGCATTTCCTCCTTCTTCGCCGGGGTCGGCGGGGCCCTGCTGGCGATGTTCCAGACCACCGTGGCCGCCGCCCAGTTCAAGTCCGCCCTGACCTATGAGATCCTGCTGATCGTGGTCATCGGCGGCATCGGCTCGGTCACCGGAAGCTGCCTGGCCTCCTTTCTGTTCGTAGCCTGCTCCGAGTGGTGGCTGCGCTTCCTGGACAGCGAGATGGTGCTGGCCAACGGCCTTAAGGTGCCTTTTTTGCGCAACGGCTTCCGGCTGGTGGTCTTTTCCATCATCATTATGATCGTGGTCCTCTTCTTCCGCCGGGGCATCATGGGGGATAAGGAGCTCCCCGACCTCTTCCGGCGGCGGCCGGGCAAGCGAAAGGAGGCGGTAAAATGAGGGAGAACGTCCTCCGGGTTGAACAGGTAACCATGCAGTTCGGCGGCGTAGTGGCGGTCAACGACCTCTCTCTGGAGGTAAACCGGGGGGAGATCGTGGCCCTGATCGGCCCCAACGGCGCCGGAAAGACCACCGCCTTTAACTGCATCACCGGGGTCTACGAGCCCACCAACGGCCGGGTTTCCTTCCTGGGTGAGACCATGGTGGAGAACTATCCCCAGGGCAAGATGCAGAAGCTCTACGCCGGGGAGAACCAGGGCCTTTACACCAAGAAGCTGAGCCCCACCCCCGACCACATCACCAGGCTGGGTATCGCCCGGACCTTCCAGAACATCCGGCTGTTCGGCGCCTTGTCGGTCTTTGACAACGTGCTCATCGCCAAGCACATGCGGGCCAGACAGAATTTCCTGTCCGCCACCTTCCGGCTCAACGCCAGGGAGGAAAGGCGGATGCGCCAGGAGGCCATGGCCCTGCTGGAGGAGCAGAACCTAGCCCATCTGAAAGACGAGATCGCGGGCAGCCTGCCCTACGGACTCCAGCGCCGGCTGGAGATCGCCCGGGCCTTGGCTACCGATCCCAAGCTCCTGCTCCTGGACGAGCCGGCCGCCGGCATGAATCCCCAGGAGACCCAGGAGCTCACCGACTTCATCAAGCAGATCCGCGGGGAGTACGACCTGACCATCTTCATGATCGAGCACCACATGGATCTGGTCATGCAGATCTCCGAGCGCATCTACGTCCTGGACTTCGGCAGGCTGATCGCCCAGGGCACCCCGGAGGCCGTCCAGAACGATCCCCGGGTCATCGAGGCTTATTTGGGGGTGGCAGACGATGCTGAAGATTGACGACCTGCGGGTCAATTACGGCGGCATCGAGGCCGTCAAGGGCATCACCCTTGCGGTGCCTGAGCGGGAGATCGTCACTCTGATTGGCGCCAACGGCGCTGGAAAATCCACCACCCTGCGCGCCATCGCCGGACTGGTAAAGCCGGCCTCGGGGCGCATCCATCTCCAGGCCGAGGACATCACCGGCCTGTCCCCGGACAAGATCGTCTCCAAGGGCATCACCCTGGTGCCCGAGGGGCGGCGGGTATTTCCCGACCTCACCGTGCTGGAGAACCTGAAGATCGGCGCCTACCTCCGCAAGGACAACCTGGAGGATGACATCAAATGGGTGTACGACCTCTTTCCCCGGCTCAAGGAGCGGTCCTGGCAGGCGGCAGGCACTCTGTCCGGCGGAGAGCAGCAGATGCTGGCCGTGGGCCGGGCCCTCATGTCCCGTCCCAAGCTGATGATGATGGACGAACCCTCCCTGGGCCTGGCTCCGCTGGTGGTCAAGGGCATCTTCGACATCATCAAGGAGATCAACCGCCAGGGCGTGACCATCCTGCTCATCGAGCAGAACGCCAACATGGCCCTGCACACCGCCGACAGCGCCTATGTGCTGGAGACCGGCCGGCTGACCCTCCGGGGTACCGGCAGGGAGCTTTTGAGCAATGAAGCGGTCAAAAAAGCCTATCTGGGCTGAACCGGACCGCCCATGTGCCCCATCCCCGCGCAGGAGATGGGGCACATTTTTAACCATAGATTCCTAAATTTGGGTTGACAGGAAAAACAAAGGCACAAAAGGAGGACCGCTGCCCACCTATGGTAGGACCAATTTGGCAGATTGCATAATTCGCATACCAAGATTTCTACACCCGAATCCAGGGGATTCCGGCCCGGGAACAACCGGAAGCGGTTGACATTCCCCGGAGGAGCTTCTAAAATAAGAATAACTGGAAAAAAAGGCCTGTTTTGTTGCTTTTGACTGACATGCCACCCAGTTGGCCCTGGACGCCCAACGAACGTGTGCCCCCCTGCCCCGTGCAGCAGTGCTCCCACACGCCTCCCGTGAGGCGTCCGTTTTTTGCCCGGAAGCCGGGACCCAATTCCGTTTGAAGAAGGTGGACGCGTGATTGTCCTGTTTTTTCTGCTCTGGCTCCTGCTGTCGGGAGAGGTGACCCTGCGCGTCTGCGTATGGGGCGCGGTGGTCTCCGCCCTGCTGTACTGTTTCTGCACCAAGGTGCTGGGCTATGGCTGGCGCTATGAGAGGCGGGCGGTCAAAAAGCTGGGCCCCGGGCTGCGCTATCTGGGTTATCTGATCGTGGAGATGCTCAAGGCCGGGCTGGTGGTCATGAAGCTCGTCTACACCAGGGGGCGGAACATGAAGCCTCTTTTGGTGTTTTACGACAGCCCGGTCCACACCGAGGGCGGCCGGGCGGTGCTGGCCAATTCCATTACCCTGACTGCCGGCACCATCACCGTGGAGACGGTGGACGGGCGCTTCTGCGTCCACGCCCTGGACCGGTCCCTGGCCGAGGGCATCGAGGACTGCGAGTTCCAGCGCCGGCTGGAGAAATTGGAGGAGTGACATGGAACAGGTGAGAAATGGCCTCCTGGTCGCCTCCGCCCTGGTGCTGGCCGTGCTGATCCTGGCGGTTCTGGTGCGGGCCATTCTGGGGCCCCGGTTCACCGACCGCATCATTGCCGTCAATGTCATCAACACGCTGGTGGTGGCGCTGCTGGTGGTGCTTTCGGTGTGGATGAGCGAGGATTTTCTGGTGGATGTGGCCCTGATCTACGCCCTGCTGAGCTTTCTGACGGTGGTGGTGGTCTCCCGGCTGGTGCTCACCCGGCGGCAGAGGCACAAGGAGGACCAGCGGCGGGAGCAGCGGCGCAGGGGCACCCGGAAAAAAGGAGGCGGCGCGCGTGGTACATAATATCGTGACGGGCCTAGGACTGGCGGTCCTGCTGTTCGGCCTGTTCGTCTTTTTTACGGCGGTGCTGGGGCTATACCGCTTTGACTATGTGCTCAACCGGATGCACGCCGCCGCCGTGGGCGACGCGCTGGGCATCTTCTGCATCCTGCTGGGGCTGATGCTGCTCCACGGCTGGTCCCTGCCGGCCTTCAAGACGCTGGCCATCCTGCTGTTTCTGTGGCTGACCAGTCCGGTGTCCAGCCACCTGATCGCCGAGATGGAGGTCCTGACCATCCCGGACATCCAAAAGGAATGCGAGGTGGAGGTGCGATGACCGCATTGGAGTATCTGCTGCTGGCCGGGCTGGTCATTACCGCCGTGGCCGCGCCCCTGTGCAGGCGGATGCTGGCCACCGTCATCGTGTATATGGCCTTTTCGCTGCTGATGGCAGTGCTGTGGAGCCTGCTGCAGAGCCCCGACCTGGCCATCACCGAGGCCGCCGTGGGCGCCGGCATCACCAGCATCCTATTTTTCCTGACGCTGAAGAAAATCCACGCGCTGAAGGGGACCCGCGATGAGTAAGACGGCGAAAAAAGGGGATTGGAAGGGGCGGTTGACGGCCTGGGTGGACGGCGACCGGGAGCCCAAGGACCGGACGCTCTTCGTCATGGAGACCCGCGCCCGGCGGTCCCGCCTGCCCACGGTGGAGGAGCACGAGAAACGGGAGAAGCATCGTCTGCGGGAGTTTTTCAACTGGTATCCTGCGGCGGCGGTGCTCATCTGCCTGCTGCTCACGGCCGTCTTGATGTTCACTGTGCTCCAGATGCCGGGCTTCGGCCGGGCGGACAATCCCCTGCACAACCAGGTGTCCGAACACTATATCGAGCACGGCAAGGAGGATTCCGGCGCGGCCAACGTGGTCACCGCCATGATCCTCACCTACCGGGGCTTTGACACCCTGGGGGAGAGCTGCGTGCTGTTCCTGGCGGTGACCAGCGTGATGATGCTGCTGCTTCGGGACGAGAAGAACACCGATGGCCGGGACCTGCGCCGGATGGCCCAGGAGGATGCCATCCAGCGGGAGCACCAGGACGTCATTCTCAAGGAGGCCGGGGAGATCCTCATCCCCTTTATTTTCCTGTTTGCCATCTATGTGCTGCTCAACGGCGAGACCTCTCCCGGCGGCGGCTTCTCCGGCGGCACCATTCTGGGCAGCGGGCTGGTCCTGTTCGCCTGCGCCTTCGGCTTCGACAAGCTGCGGGTCTTTATGAACCACAGGACCTACAGCGTAGTGCGCACCTTCGGCCTGATGCTGTACGCCGTGCTGTACGGGATCAACATCTTTCTGGGCGCCAACGGCCTGCCCAACTATCTGGTGGGCATGAGCCTGCTCATCGACCTGGCAGTGGGCCTGGTGGTGGCCTGCACGGTCTACGGGTTTTACGCCCTGTTTGCAAGGGGGGAGCTGTGATGCTGGAAACCATCCTGCAAAACCGCTTTGCGGTCACCGCCGTCCTCCTGTTCGGCATCGGCTTTATGAATCTGCTGCTCCAGCAGAACCTGCTGAAAAAGGTGGTGGGCTTCAACATCATGGACTCCGCCGTGTTCATGCTGCTGGCCTCCCTGGGCTACATCGAGGGCCGGGTGGCCCCGGTGATGGGCGAGGGCGTAACCCCGGACGCCAGCCTGTTTATCAACCCCATCCCCAGCGGCCTGGTGCTCACCGGCATCGTGGTATCGGTCAGCATCACCGCCTTTTCCCTGGCCCTCATCCAGCGCATCCACAAGCATTACGGCACCATCGAGATGAAAGAGCTGCTGGAGCGGGCCAAGAAGGAGGATGACTGATGCGGCCGTTTGTCGAGAATTTCCCCTTCTTCTGCATCTTCCTGGCTCTGGTGGCCGGCATCCTGTCCGCCACCTTCCGCAGCGGCCGGGCGGCCTACCGCATGACCTTGGCCGTCACCGGGGCCATCGCCGTGCTGTCCGCCCTGACCCTGCGGTATGTGGTGGAGGGCGGCCTGAGCTTCAGTTACACCATGGGCCGCTTCCCCATCCCCCTGGGCAACGCCATCCGCTGCGGCCCCCTCCAGGCCCTGCTGTGCACCGTGTTCGCGGGGGTGCTGCTCTTTGCCCTGGTGGGCGGGTCCCGGGACCTGTTTCACGACGTGCTGCCGGAGAAGCAGCGGTTCTATTTCGTCATGGTCAACCTGACCGACGCCGCCCTGCTGTCCCTGGTGTATACCAACGACGCCTTTACCGGCTATGTCTTCATTGAGATCAGCACCATCGCCGCCTGCGCCCTGGTCATGGCCAAGGACAACGGACCCAACCTCATCGCCACCATCCGGTATCTCTTCATGAGCCTGATGGGCTCCGGGCTGTTTCTCATCGGTCTGGCCATCCTCACCTCCATCACCGGCTACCTGCTGATGCCCTCCATGGCCGAGGCGGTGGCCAGGCTGGCGGAGACGGGAGAATACCGGGTCCCCCTGACGGTGTGCGCCGGGCTGATGGTCACCGGGCTGGGCATCAAAAGCGCCATGTTCCCCTTCCACCTGTGGCTGCCCGACGCCCACGGAGGGGCCACCACTGCCTCCTCGGCCCTGCTGTCGGGGCTGGTGCTCAAGGGATACATCGTGCTGATGATGACCCTGATGGTGCGGGTGTTCTCCATGGAGCTCATGGTGGAGCTGGGTGTGACCAACGTGGTGCTGCTCTTCGGCCTGCTGGGTATGATCTTCGGCTCCCTGGGCGCCATGCGGGAGTACCACGTCAAGCGGATGCTGGCCTACTCCTCGGTGGCGCAGATCGGGTACATCTTTATGGGCATCGGTCTGGGCAGCGCGGCGGGCCTCGTGGCCTCCTGCTTCCACATTCTGGTCCACGCCTGCTGTAAGCCCCTGCTGTTCTGCTGCGCAGGGCGGCTGAGCGCCGTCAGCGGCCACCACCGCAGCCTCAAGAACCTGCGGGGCAGCGCCTATCGGGACATCGCCGCCGGGGTCGGCTTTACGGTGGGCTCTCTGTCCATGATCGGCATCCCGCTGTTCGGCGGCTTTGTCTCCAAGCTGTATTTTGCCAGCGCCTCCCTGCCCACCAACCGGACGGCGGTGACGCTGCTGACCATCGCCCTGTCCACGGTGCTCAACGCGCTGTACTACATCCCGGCCCTGCTGTCCATCTGGATGCGGCCGGACCCGGCGGATGAGCGCGCCGTTCTGGCCGACGCCACGCCGGAAATGCTGGCCTTTGACCGGCCTTTTACCGCGGCGGCCGCGGTCTTTACCGCCAGCATCTTTATCCTGGGGATCTTTTATCACCCCATCACCGACATCATCGAGGCCGGAATCCGGCTGATCTGAGGTTTGCGAGGTAGTGTCCATGCTGTTGCTGCTGCCCATCCTGGCGCCCGTGGCCGGAGGCATATTTGTCTTCCGGCAGAAAAAGGAATCGCTCCGGAACCGGCTGGTGCTGGCCCTCATGCTGGTCACCGCCGGGCTGGTATGCGCCGTCTGCCTGACGCCGGAGCAGACGGTGGAGTTGCTGACCATCCAGGGCCGGCTCCACCTGGCCCTGCGCAGCGACCTGCTGGCCAAGTTCTTCTTGGTGCTCATCACCTGCATCTGGGCCCCCATCACCCTGTTTGCTTTCCCCTACATCCGGCATGAGGGCCGGGACCGGCAGTTCTTCGGCTTCTACACCATGACCCTGGGCATCCTGGCGGGGCTGGCCATGGCCAAGAATTTTGTGACGCTCTATATGTTTTTCGAGATGATGAGCCTCATCACCGTGCCCCTGGTGCTCCACAGCGGCACCGCCGCCTCCCGGCGGGCGGGCTTTCAGTATCTGGGCTACTCGGTGTTCGGGGCAGGCATGGCCCTGGCGGGCTATTTCTTCGTGGCCTACTACATGGCCACCCCCGACTTCATCCACGGCGGGGCCATCGACCCGGTCAAGGCGGCGGAGCATCGGCCCATGCTGCTCGTCGTCTACTTCCTGATGATTGTGGGCTTCGGGTGCAAGGCGGGCATGATGCCCATGCAGGCCTGGCTGCCCGCCGCCCATCCGGTGGCCCCCGCTCCCGCCTCCGCCGTGCTGTCCGGCGTCATCACCAAAGGGGGCGTGCTGGCCATCCTGCGCATCACCTACTATATGTACGGCGTGGATTTCCTCTCCGGCACCTGGCCCCAGTATGTGCTGCTCACTCTGGCCCTGTGCACCGTCTTTGTGGGTTCCATGCTGGCCTACCGGGAGAAGCTCCTCAAGCGGCGGCTGGCCTACTCCACCGTCAGCCAGGTGTCCTACGTGCTCTTCGGCCTGTTTCTGTTCACCCCGGCGGGCGTACTGGGCGCTCTGCTCCAGCTCGTGTTCCACGCCCTGGCCAAAGACGTCCTCTTCCTGGCGGCGGGGGCCGTCATCTTTGCCACCAACCGTACCCGGGTGGACCAGCTCCGGGGCATCGGCCGCCGCATGCCGGTGACCATGTGGTGCTTTACCCTGGCCGCCCTGTCCCTCATTGGCATCCCGCCCATGCCCGGCTTTCTCAGCAAGTGGTATCTGGTAACGGCGGGGCTGGAGGGGGCTTCCCGGGTTTTCGGCATCGCCGGGCTGGTGGTGCTCATCCTCTCCGCCCTGCTGACGGCGGGCTACCTGCTGCCCATCGTCACGGCGGGCTTTTTCCCCGGCCGAGACTTCAGCGGCGAGCGGAAGGAAGTGGGAAAAACTATGCTGGCCCCCATGCTGTGCTTTTCGGCGGCGTCCGTCCTGCTGGGCCTGTTCCCCGGCCCCCTCATGAGCTGGCTGGGCGGGCTGATCCCCAAGATGTTCTGAATTCCGCCGGAAAGGAGGCGCACGCATGCTTCGATTTCTCAATCTGCCCATCCTCTTCCCCGTGCTGATGGGCCTGGGTCTGCTGATCCTGCACCCGGAGAGCCGGAAAACACGCAACCTCTACCTGATGACGGCGGTGCTGATCACCTCGGCGCTCTCCTTTGCCGCCATCGGCGTCACCTATGTCCAGGGCAGCGACGCCCTGGCCTGCATCATGGTCCGGTTCAACGACGTGTTTTCCATCTCCCTGCGGATCGACGGGGCGTCCATGGTGTTCGGGACCATCGTCTCCACCCTGTGGCCCATCATCACGGTGTACGCCATCGACTACATGTCCCACGAGGGCTCTGAGAACCGGTTCTTCTCCTTCTGGCTCATGGCCTACGGCGTGGTGCTGGGCGTGGCCTACTCGGAGGACTTTTTGTCCCTCTACCTGTTCTATGAGCTTTTGACCCTGTCCACCCTGCCCCTGGTGATGCACGCCGCCGACGAAAAGGCCCGGTACGCCGGGCGGGAGTACCTCATCTACTCCCTGTCCGGCGCGGCCTTTGCCTTCATCGGCATCGTGTTCCTGCTCAACTACGGCGCGGGCCACCTGAACTTTACCTACGGCGGCATTCTGGACGCCGCCCGGGTGGCGGGCAACGAGCGGACGCTGCTGGTGGTCTTTGTGGCGGCCTTCTTCGGGTTCGGCGTCAAGGCGGCCATCTACCCCTTCTACCGCTGGCTGCCCGACGCCTCGGTGGCCCCCACCCCGGTCTCCGCCCTGCTCCACGCCGTGGCGGTGGTCAAGGCGGGCGCCTTCGCCGTCATGCGGCTCATCTACTTCGGCTTCGGGGCCGACTTTCTCCGGGGTACCTGGGCCCAGACGGTGGTCATGGCGGCCACCATCGTCACCATTGTCTACGGCTCCGCCCGGGCCCTGCGCACCCCCCACCTGAAGCGGAGGCTGGCCTTCTCCACGGTGAGCAACCTGTCCTACATCCTTTTCGCCTTTACCATCATGACTCCCGCCGGGCTGCTGGGCGGACTGACCCATATGGTCTATCACGCGGTGGTCAAGATCACCATGTTCTGCTGCGCCGGCGCCATCCTCCACAAGAGCGGTCGGGAGTACGTCTACGATCTGGAAAACTTCGGGCGGGTGATGCCGGTGGTCTTCGCCGCTTTCACCGTGTCCTCCTTTGCCCTCATCGGCCTGCCTCCTCTGGGCGGCTTCGCGGGCAAGTGGATGATCGCCACCGCCGCCGTGGCCTCCCAGAACAAACTGGCTTACGTGGGCATCGGGGCGCTGATTTTGTCCACGCTGCTGACCACCCTCTATCTGATGACGGTGGTGGTCCGGGCCTACTTCCCGGTGGGAAAGCTGGACGCCGAGGCCTTGGCCAAGGTCCATGACCCGGACAAGACCATGACCGTGCCGCTGGTGCTCCTGACGTCCATGGGCGTGGTGCTGGCCCTGTGCTCCAACCTGGTCATCGGCTTTTTGACCCAGGTCAGCCAGGGGCTGCTGTAAGGGGGGAAGAGAACATGCAAACCGATCTGCTGCTGTTTCTGGTGCTTTTCCCCATTCTGGGTGCTTTCGCGGTCTTTCCCCTGGGGAAGCGGAGCCCGGCGGGCCGGGACTGGTATGTCCGCATCGTGCCCGCTGTGGAGCTGGCGGCGGCCCTGCTGCTGCTGACGGCGGACGGGGCGGAGGCCGCCCTGCCCGGCGTGTGCGGGCTGGGGCTGCGGTTTGCGGCGGGGAGCCTGCGTACCCTGCTGGTCCTGGTGGCGGGCTTTTTGTGGCTGGCCACCGGCCTGGCCAGCCGGGAATACTTTGCCGCCGCCGCGCACAAGGAGCGCTACTACTTTTTCTGGCTGCTGACCCTGGGGGCCCTGATGGGGGTCTTTCTGGCGGCTGACCTCATCACCCTCTTTGTTTTTTTTGAAATGATGTCCTTCACCTCCTACGTGTGGGTGGCCCAAAACGAGACCCCGGAGGCCCTCCGGGCGGCCAACACCTATCTGGCGGTGGCGGTCATCGGCGGTATGACCCTGCTGGTGGGGCTGTTCCTACTGTACGACCTGCTGGGCACCCTGGAGATCGGGGCACTGGCCGGCCTGGCCGCCGCCCTGCCGGAGGAGAAGAAGGTTCCGCTCTATGTGGCGGGAGGCTGCTGCCTGGCGGGCTTCGGAGCCAAGGCGGGCATGTTCCCCCTGCACATCTGGCTGCCCAAGGCCCACCCGGTGGCCCCGGCCCCGGCCTCGGCCCTGCTGTCCGGCATCCTGACCAAAAGCGGCGTGTTCGGCATCCTGGTAATCGCCCGGAATCTGTTCCGGGCCGACGTGGCCTGGGGGGACGCGGTGCTTTTTCTGGGAGTGGTGACCATGGTGCTGGGGGCGGTGCTGGCCGTCTTCTCAGTGGACCTGAAGCGGACTCTGGCCTGCTCATCCATGTCCCAGATCGGCTTTATCCTGGTGGGAGTGGCCATGCAGGGCCTCCTCAGCGGGGAGAACGCCCTGGCGGCCTGGGGCACCATTCTGCATATGCTCAACCACTCCCTTATCAAGCTGGTCCTCTTCGTGGCGGCTGGGGTGGTCTATCTGGGGACCCATTCCCTGAACCTCAACGACATCCGGGGCTGGGGCCGCGACAAGCCCTGGCTCAAGGCGGTCTTTCTGGTGGGGGCCTGCTCCATCGCCGGGGTGCCCGGCTTCTCCGGATACGTCAGCAAGACCCTGCTCCACGAGAGCATTGTGGAGTACATCCACGCCCTGACCCACGCGGGTCTGGACGCCGGAGTTTACCGTGTGGTGGAGTGGCTATTCCTGATCTCCGGCGGCCTGACGGCAGCCTATATGACCAAGCTCTTTGTGTGCATCTTTCTCTCCCCCAAGGCCCGGGGCCAGCACGCGGCGCCGAAGCCCTACTGGTCCGCGGGCACAGCGGCGGCCCTGACCGGCGGGGCGGGGGTGCTGCTGGCGCTGGGCGTGACCCCCTCCCTTACCATGCAGCCCATCGCCGTCTGGGCGGCGGAGTTCCTGCACGGCGACCACCTGGAGGAGACCCTCCACTACTTCTCCCCGACCAATCTGAAGGGGGCCTGCATCTCACTGGGCATCGGCGCGCTGGTCTATCTGGCGGTCATCCGGGGGCTACTGATGCGGCGGGAGAGCGGCGGGGAGGTCTACTTCAACCGCTGGCCGCAGAGGCTGGACCTGGAGGAGCTGGTGTACCGGCCCGCCCTGAATGCCCTGGCCTTCCTGGGCGCCTTCTGCGCCCGGGCCGCGGCCTCGGTGGGGGACATCATTGTCTTTTTGGGGGAGCGCATCCTCTTTACCAAGGCTCCCGGCATCTTTGTGCCTAAGCACGATGAGAATTTCGGCGCATATGAGCGCAAGCCCCGGCGGTTCCTGGTGGGGGAGACCTTCTCCTTCGACCTGCTGCTGGCGGGAGTGGGATTGGTCGCCATGCTGCTGTATATTCTGCTGGTCTAGGCGGCGCAAAAGGGCATTGACATCCCTTCGCAGACTGTGTATACTGGAAAAGGATGGATGGCTCTTCTGGGCCCATCCCGCTTGGACCGACAATTGAAAAAGAAAAAAGAGATGTTCTTGTGGCTCTTTCGGGGCGTGGGCCCTGGCCCGGCACCGGGAGAGATGGACAAGGGAACCGGAACACGGGAGACCGTGCAGACCGGACGGTAACCGCCGCTGTAAGCGTGGAGGCCGCATCCGTTGGCGAAAGCCAGTCACTGGGGAGACCTGGGAAGGCGGGATGCGGGCGCAGGAGCAGACGCTCCCTACACGCAAGTCAGAAGACCTACAAAAACGACCCGCCCCGTGGAGGGACGGGGCTCTGGTGTTGCGGAAAAACGGCCGCGGCAAGCATATGCTTGCCGCGGCATTTTATATTTTGGGCGGGCTCCGCCCAGACGAAAAGGAGAGAGCGCGATGAAAAACAGGATGAAAAAGGCTTTGGCTCTGCTGGTGGCGCTGGTGCTGACCCTGAGTCTGCTGCCCGCCGCCGCCTTTGCGGCGGAGGACGTGACGGTCACACTGGAGGTCAATATCCGCGCCGTTGCAGAGCCGGAAATGCTGGCGGAGTTGGGCGTGCAGTCGCCGTTGCCAGGGCCGGTGACAGTGACGGTGCCGGCCGGGTCCACCGTAAAGGATGTGCTGACCCAGGCCCAGAAGGACCAGGGACTGGATATCGTTGGGCTGGACAAGGGCTTTGTGACGGGCATCGGCTGGGTATCGGGCGTCAGCGCCATCAACGAGACGCTGGGGACCGCGGTGCAGGAGGGGAGCTTTCAGTACCCCGGCTGGTCCTATGCCATCAATGGCGACTTTGACGCCCCGGCCGGCATCGGAGCAGATCCGGTTACAGAAGGGGATACGTATACCTTCCGCTACAGCCTCTATGGGGTCTGGAGCGGGAATGCCATGCACTATTACGATTACGAGTTCCTAGATGCGCTGGACGAGGCCCGGACCGCCCTGGAGCAGGCCAAGGCATGGGACACCTCCGCCTTTTCCGACCCGGAAAAAGCGGCTCTGGAGCAGGCCGTTGCGGAAGCTGAAACGCTGATCGGCGGGCTGGATGAGACCTATATGGGGCTCTGGCTGGAGTATGTCGCGGAGAAGGGGAGCGCCCTCTATGGCCCCGGCTCGGACGCCGACAAACTGATCAAGGCTGCGGCAGCCCTGGCCGCAGCGATGCAGCCCAGCCCGGCCAACGAGCTGACCAGTTTGGTCGTGACGGACCTGATGGAGAGCTACACCGGGTCCATAGACTTTGATCCCGCAGAGACAGAATACGCCCTCTACGATTTTCCCACCACGCTGTCAATGGTCAAGGTGAAGGCAGCCCGCGCCTCTGGGAATGCGGTGGTCTCCATCTATTTGGGAGAGGCTGCGGAGCCGGCGGCGCAGGTCACAGGCCAGCAGGGGGATAGCTGGATTATACTCAGGGACCTGGATTGGAGCGGCACGGTCAACGTGCTGCGAATGGTGGTAGAACCGCCGGAGGGCACTGGGCTGTCCGCCAAAACCTACACCGTCCGGATCAGCCGTGCCCTGACCGCAGCCGAGCTGGAGGCGGACCGGGATGCCCTGCGGCTGGGGGGCGGCGACAGCACGGTGGAGGTCTCTGCGGACCTGGATCTACCGGAGACCGGGGCCAGCGGGCTGTCCTCCATTACCTGGACATCCAGCGCACCGGATGTTATAAGCGGCAGCGGCGTGGTCCGGCGGGGGGCCAAGGAGCAGACCGTTACACTGACAGCCACCCTTTCGGCTGCGGGGCTGGAAAGCCTGACTAAGATATTTACAGTGACGGTCACCCCGGTTGGGGCCCGGGAGGTCCTGGACAACATCGCGGCCCGGTATGCGGCCTCCGGCGTGGCGGGCGACGGCAATGGCCCCTGGCTGGCCGCCGATCTGGCTGCCTATGCCGCCGCCTGGCCGGACCGCGGCCACAAACTGTCCGCGGACCAGGTGCAGGCCTGCCTGGATACCTTCCTGGCCAAGGCTGACGCTACCGACGCGCCCGGCGATCTGGCCAAATACATCATTGCCCTGCGGGCCCTGGGCTACGACGCCCGGAAGACCGTTACCGCCGACCTGCGGGAGGTGGACGTGGTGGCCAAGCTGACGGCCCTGGTGGACGGCAAGGCTGCCAGCGTGACCAATCCGTATACCCTGCCCTACGTCATTCTGGCGCTCCAGCAGGGGGAGGGCTACGCCACCCAGGCGCAGATGGATTACCTGATCCAGGCGGCGGTGGACAGCCAGGACTCCTGGGGCAATACATCCTGGGGCCCCGACGGGGCCACGCCCATGCTGCTGGCGCTGGCCCCCTACTGTGACGGCAACGCTCTGGTGAAGGAGGCCGTGGACGGGGCCCTGGCCAAGGTGCGGGCCTGCCAGGGGGCGGACGGCGGCATGGGGAACGCCGCCTCCACCGGCCTGGCCGCCATGGCCTTTGCCGCGCTGGGTATCGACCCTGCCGAAGTGACGGCAGGCGAGGGCCAGCCCTCCCTGGTGGACGGACTGCTGACCTATGTCAGCGACACCCTGGATGGCTTCCGGCCCACGTCCAACTCCTTCTCCACCGAGCAGGGCTTCCGCGGCCTGATCGCCGCCCTCCGGTACGGGGAGACGGGGCTGCCCTTCCGGCTGTTTGACTTCTCCGACCGGGCCATGGAGACGGCCGAGGCCACCTGGGCCCAACACGGCCCGGTGACCTTCGCGGTCATCCCGGATGACGCGGCGGTGACCGTCCTGCGGGAGGAGACGGAGCAGACGCCGGCGGCTCCCTTCCGCTATGACCTGCCCGCCGGGACCTACACCTACACCGTGAGCAAGAGCGGGTATGTGGGCAAGACCGGCTCCTTTACCGTGACGGAGGCCCAGGCTGAGGCCCACACGGGCCAGAAGATCAGCGTCTCGCTGGCCGCCGCGCCCGGCGCAGACAGCGGCAGGAGCATCACCGTCTCCGTCAAGGTGCTGACCCACGACGACAGCGCCTGCGGCGGAAAATACACCTATAAGCACAACGCCTCGGCCTATCAGGTGGTCCTGGCTGACGAGTCTGTGGCGCTGCGGGCCGGTCAGTCGGTGTTCGACGCCCTGGACGCCGCCCTGACCCAGGCGGGGGTGGACTATGTGGAGAGCACGCCGGGGTACATCAGCTCCATTGGAGACGAGGAGGAGTTCGGGCACGGCAGCAAGGATTCCGGCTGGCTGTATATGGTCAACGGCACCACCGCCGACATCGGCTGCCGGGATTATTCGCTGACGCGGGATGCCAAGGTGATCTGGTTCTACACTGACAATTACCACGACGAGTACGGCTCGGAGTCCTGGGGCGGCAGCTCCTCGGCAGGGGCGGCGGACACCAGCGCCGTTCTGGAGCCCCAGGCGGTGGCAGACAAAACCGGCGAGGCCAAGGCGGCGGTGACGGAAAAGGAGATTCGCGCCGCTCTGGACGCCGCCCAGAACGGTGGCGCAGGGTGTGTTATTATCCGGCCCGACGTTTCGGGACGGGCGGACCAGGTCACCGTGGAGCTGCCCCGGACGGCGGTGGAGCGGCTGGCAGGGGAGACCGGGGTCGGCCTGAGGATTGAGACCGGACTGGCGCAGGTGGACCTCTCCAGCCGGGCGCTGGCCGCACTGGCCGACGCAGGCGGCCGGACGCTGTCGGTGTCGGTGGGACAGGGGGCGGACGGGGTCCGGACCGTCGCCGTCTTGGTGGACGGCAAGCCGGTGGAGGCCCTGCCCGGCGGCATCCGGGCCGCCTTCCCCGCCGCGGAGGCGGGGCTGGTGCCCGCACTGGTGGGGGCGGATGGCGCCGCCACCCCGCTGGAAAAATCCCTGGTGGCGGACGGCACCGCCTATCTGCTGCTGCCCGGCTCGGCCTCCGTGGCCCTGATCCGAGGGGCAGAGACCTTCGCCGACGTGCCCGACGGATACTGGGGGGCGGAAGCGGTGGCCTTCGCCGCCTCCCGCGGGCTGCTCCAGGGGGTGGGCGGCGACCGCTTCGACCCCGACGGGGTGCTGACCCGGGCCATGCTGGTGACGGTGCTCTACCGCCTGGAGGGCCAGCCGGAGGGGGCTGAGGCGGCCTTCTCCGACGTGGCGGTCGAGGCTTGGTACGCCTCGGCCGCCGCCTGGGCGGCAGAGGCAGGCATCGCCAACGGGGTCTCCGGCGGGGCCTTTGCCCCGGAGCGCTCCATCACCCGGCAGGAACTGGCCGCCATGCTCTACCGCTATGCCGGGTACGCCGGCCTGGATACCTCCGCCCGGCAGCCGCTCACCGCCTTTGCCGACGGCGCCGAGCGCGCCGGGTGGGCGGAGGAGGCCCTGTCCTGGGCCTTGGCCACCGGCCTGCTGACCGGAAAGGACGGCGGGCGGCTGGACCCCGCCGGGAATGCCAGCCGCGCCGAGGTGGCCGCCGTTCTGGAGCGCCTGGTGGGCCTCATGGTCCGATGAAGCAAAAGGGAGCGGCAGGCATTGCTTTGCAGAGAGGCCTTTATAGAGGGGAAAGGAGCGATCACCGTGAATGTCAACTGGTTCAAGGAGCCCGAGCACGTGGTCTATGTGGAGGCGGAGCGTTTCCTGCCGGAGTTCAGCCGGAAGGTGAAGCTACCTGATCTGCCCGCCCAGGTAGAGGCCTTCCGGGCACAGCCCGCGCCGGAGGGCAAAAACATCCGCACCGGTATGAAGGGCACCTCACTGAAGCTGTTTGTCCCCGACCTGGTCTTTGAGGAAAAGCTGGATATGGGGGACACGGTGTGGGTCTATCTGGGCCAGACCCACGTCAGCTACTGCCTGTACTGGAAGCAGTAAAAAAGGACCGGGGCGTCCGTCCACTGGACGGACGCCCCGGTCCTTTTTAAGCGATTACACGTTGAAGCGGAAGAGGACAATATCCCCGTCCTGCATGACATAGTCCTTGCCCTCGCTGCGGACCAGGCCCTTTTCCTTGGCGGCGTTCATGCTGCCGTTGGCTACCAGGTCGTCGAAGGAGACCACCTCGGCCCGGATGAAGCCCCGCTCGAAGTCGGTGTGGATCTTACCGGCGGCCTGGGGCGCCTTGGTGCCTTTTTGGATGGTCCAGGCCCGGCACTCGTCCTCACCGGCGGTGAGGAAGGAGATGAGGCCCAGCAGGGCATAGCTGGCCTTGATGAGCCGGTCCAGGCCGGACTCGGGGATGCCCAGGTCGTCCAGGAACAGCTTTTTTTCGTCGGGCTCCAACTGGGCGATCTCGGCCTCCAACTGGGCGCAGACGGGGATGACCTGCGCGCCCTCGGCGGCGGCCACACCCGCCACCTGCTGGTAGTAGGCGTTGTTCTGGTAGTCGGAGAAGCCCGCCTCGTCCAGGTTGGCGGCGTAGATGATGGGCTTGAGGCTGAGAAGCTCGGCGGTGGCGATGAGGGCGGCGTCGTCCTCGCCGCACTCGTAGGAGCGGGCGGACCTGCCCTCGTTGAGCCAGTCCTGGAGGCCCTGGAAGACCTCCGCTTCGTGGGCGGCCTTCTTATCGCCGGTCCGGCCGGCCTTGGAGCACTTGTCGATGCGGCGCTGGACCATCTCCATATCGGCCATGATGAGCTCGATATCAATGATCTGAATGTCACGCAGGGGGTCTGTGGAGCCCTCCACATGGATGACGTTGGGGTCGTCGAAGCAGCGGACCACGTGAACGATGGCGTCGGTGGCCCGGATATTGGACAGGAACTTGTTGCCCAGCCCCTCGCCCTTGGAGGCGCCCTTCACCAGACCGGCGATGTCCACAAACTCCACCACGGCGGGGGTGGTCTTTTTGGGCTTGTGGAAGTCGGAAAGCCAGTCCAGGCGGCTGTCGGGGACGGCCACCACGCCCACATTGGGGTCGATGGTGCAGAAGGGGTAGTTGGCGGACTCGGCGCCCGCGTTGGTGATGGCGTTGAACAGGGTCGATTTGCCCACGTTGGGCAGACCCACAATACCTAATTTCATATATCTTCATTCTCCTTTATTTTCTCTGTATTTTCAAGGGTTTCCGGGTTTGGGGTCTTCGGTGTCTACTCCATTTTTACGCCATTTTGGTGCAGAACCGCGGCTCTCATTCAGATAACCCCATTCATTTCAAATTGCCGTACCGCTTGGTCCAGAGATTCGGTGGTCACATGGACGTACCGATCCATGGTGGTTTTGATGCTGCCGTGTCCCAGCAGCTTTTGCAGCACCTTGGGCTGCATCCCGCTTTCAATCGCCCGCGTGGCGTAGGTGTGGCGCAGCGCGTGCATACAAAAGCGCTGGATTCCTGCTTCGTCGCAGAGTTTGTAGAGATGGGTGTCATAGGAACTGTTCTTTGCCGGTTCTCCGGTACGCCAGTTGATAAAGACCAGATCACGCATCACCAGCTTTGCCATGCTGCCGCTTCGACGATCCATGTACTCCAAAGTCTGCTCCAACACAGGAGAAGATTTTCGTTCTTCCCGGCTGTCCCACACTTCACGGAGGATGCCATAGGCTGTGTCTGTCAGCGGAATGGTACGGTAGCTGTTGGGCGTTTTGGGAGGTCCCGCCCGCCACGATTTTGTACCGTGCCGGAACTCCAGCGTTTTGTTCACCGTCAGCGTGCGTTTCTCGAAGTCAATGGCATCCCATGTCAGGCCGATCAGCTCGCCGGTGCGTAGCCCCGTTTCGAGGATCAGCGCATATTGGTTATAGTTGTGAGAGCGTCTGGCCGTTTCCAGAAAGATACGCTGTTCTTCGCGGGTGAGGAACTTGATGTCGTTTGCCGCACGGACTGGCTTTGTAAATCGAATGCCGTCCATCGGGTGCTTGGAAATCAGGTCATTCATCTTCGCGGCCTTGAACATAGTTCCCATCGTAATGTATGTCTGACGGATGGTAGAACCTGCATAGTCGGCATCCATTTGAATGAATACCTTTTTGCAGTGCATGGGTTTCACATCCGCAAGTTTTATCCTGCCGATCACCGGCTGGATGTTGTGCTTGTATCTGTCACGGTAGTTGCGGAGCGTATTGGGAGCCAAATCTCCGACAATATTTTCGATCCAGAAATCAAACCACTCATCCACCGTAATATCGGTGCCGACAAAAACCTCCGCGTGTGCATCCGCATACTTTGCATCCGCGATCCAGTTTCTCGCTTCGGGAACCGTCTGGAAGCATTTCTCATGCCGCTTACCGGCTCTGTCTACAAACCGGGCGCTGTACAAGCCGTCCTTCCTCTGGTAGATACCCTTACCACATTCTCTGCCTTTGAGGTTCTTTCCCATGTATGAACTCCTTTCCCCAGAGAGAAAAGAGTACACCACTACATCATAAGTATAACACAATGCACTCTTTCTCTCAAGGTCATTTTTCAAAACTTCTTGCGGCGAGTCGCCGCTTTTTCGCTCAGATCACCAGCTTGGAGCTAATGTACTGTTCAAACTCCTTGCGCTTGACCAGCTTCTTCGTGCCGACGAACAGGACGAAGGGGCACTTGGGAGCGCGGAGCATACTGTCGATCTTGTTGATGCCGATGTTGCTGTACTCGGCAGCCTCCTTGGAGGTGAGGGTCATCTTGAGATGAATGGGGACTCTTTCGATCTTGTTGTTTTCCATGGTTTTGACTCCTTTCATAAATCAAAAAATGCAGACGGTTTGAATTGGTTTTTTCGGAGGTTAAGTAAAAACATACGCACCCTTGGAAAGTGGCTTTTGAAAAGCCTTGTGCATAAAGGGTTTGTGAGGGGTTAATTGTCTACACCCGACCTCTTTTTTCGAGCGTGTGCGGCCTTCTGTTTCCGGTGTACCTCAACGGCACATTCCGCGCAGTATTTGGCGCGTCCGGAACCGGCCAGAAAGAAGGCTCCGCAGACCTTGCAGCGGCGTGTCCCTTTGGGGCGGAGGATCTCGTCCTCCAGTTCCGGCTCCAGAGGCAGGACGCCGCGCCGGAAGTGCTTGCAGATCAGGGTATAGGAAATGGCTTGCGGGCAGACGCAGGGATCGCCATCGTCCAGCAGAAGACAGTTGCCGTTGTCGTTGTTGCAGCACTGGCGAGTGAGTTTTCGGACGCTTCGGGCTTGTCCGGGTGTGAGCCGCGGCAGCGAATTTGCCGGGTATTTCGTATTTGTAACTTCACTTTTCATCAGCTTCCTCCTTTGTGATGAGCTTGGCGTCTGCCGGGTAATTCAGTGTAATGATCGCTGGTTTGCCAAGCCCCTGTTTCCTGCGGACGATCAAGCCGCTGTACTCCAGCTCACGGAAGATCCGCGTGGCGCACTGGCGGCTTCGGTGCAATTTCTTCTGCGCCTGTTCCAGCGTGAAGTACAGACGGATCGTGCCGTCCGGCTCAATGTATCCGTTCTGTCGGGAAACACTCGCCCGATCCAGCAGGAGCGCATACAATACCTTGGCATCGTTGCTGATGTCCCGCAGCTGCTCGTCCTGCAATAAAAACCGTGGCAGCGGTATGTAGGAAGCTGCCGGACTTTTCACGGTAAACTTGTAAAAATTTCTCATAACGCCTCCATCCCATCTATCCTATCCAAACCGGTATTGATTGGATTGATAGATAATTCTCTTGAGAGTTTATTTATTTCTTATTTATTAGGGGCTGAATTTCATCCTCTGTGACTGTTCGGAAAACCGCCGTCCGGAAGTCCAATAACGGAACGCTCCGGAGCGTCAGTTTATCCATCGTCTGAAAAACCGGTGACGGAAAATCCATGTATGGATAATCCCGTTATGGTGGAATCTCATCTTTCTGACTCTGTTTCAGCATCTGCCATATCTCAGATTGTCTGGCTTTCAACTCAGCTACATCATCCGCATAGCAATGGCCGGTCTGGTTGATCCTGCGGCAGATATGGTTGATGTTGGTCGCTGCTCTGCTGACGGCAGAGGCCAGCTTTTTCTGCTCGGTGTAATCCACCTTGATGATGTAGCCGTCGATCGCCATCTTGCGAAGATAGGCTCCCATGTTTTTAGTGCCAAGCTGATCCATCTTTTTCTGGATTAGTTGACGTTCCTGCTCGGTGACACGGAACTCAATGCGGGCTGGTCTGGTGCGATTTTTCATCATTCAATTCCCCCTATGTGAGTCATTTTGAAAATAAAAAGCGCCCTCGGTTTTGAAATCGAGAGCGCGTGATAACGAAGATGATTCAGTTTTCAGAGAATAGCAAGCACATCCGGTGTCCGTACACTCGGAGATTTTGGGAATATCCCAAGCCCTTATTGTCTTAACTTTGATAACGAAATTATAATTTGTTTCATTACAAAAGTTCTCTTTTCCCGTTGACTTTGATAACAAAATTATCTATAATATCTTTGAGTTGGTATCGTGAGGTGATCGATATGGATTTCATGGCCGAGCTTGCCGCCATTGCTCAGGAACATGGCGGCATCATTGAAACGAAAACTGCCATAGCGCATGGCATCTCCAAAGCCATGCTTTATAAACTGTGCAGAGAAGATAAAATTCATAGAATCGTTCAGGGACAGTACATTCTTCCTGACGATATGCAGGATGAGCTGTTGTCCATCAGCAAGCGTTCCAATCAGATCATTTTTTCCCACGAAACTGCCCTGTTCCTTCATGGCATTTCGGATCGGACACCCTTTGAGCATACGATCACAGTGCCGTCCGATTACACGGTATCGGCAGCAATCAAAAACGAGTGCAAAATCTATTACATCAAGCCGGAGCTGTTTGATCTTGGCCGGACTACGCTGAACACACCCGCTGGGAACGAAGTGCCGGTATATGACCTTGAGCGCACAATCTGCGACATGATCCGCAGCCGCAACAAAGTCGGTACGGAAACATTTCTTGCCGCTTTGAAGCTCTACGCCGCCAGCCCTAAAAAGGATTTGAATAAACTTCACTCTTATGCGAAGAAAATGCGCGTGGCAAATGTCCTGCGGCAGTATTTGGAGGTGCTTCTGTGAGCAAAGCAATGAGTCTGAAAGCAAAGATCCGCAATATCGCAAAACAGAAGAATATTCCGGCACAGGTCATTCTGCAGAACTATATGTTCGAGCGGTTACTGGTGCGCCTGTCCGCCTCTGAATACAAGGAAAAGTTTGTTCTGAAGGGCGGTATGCTGGTGGCAGCCATCGTCGGTCTGGACAACCGGGCAACGATGGACTTGGATACCACATTGAAAAACCTGCCCCTCACACCAGATGCGATTCGCAGTGCGTTAGAGCAGGTCTGCGCCATTTCTTTGGACGATGGCGTGGTATTCGAGATTGGAACCATCTCTCCCATCCGGGAGGATGATATTTACGGCGGCTACCGCGTGATGCTGAACGCCAAGTTTGACACGCTGCTAACTCCGCTGAGCATTGATGTGTCCACCGGTGATGCCATCACGCCCCGCGCAGTTCAGTATAACTTTTCTGAGATTTTTGACGATGAGAAAACCTATGGACTTTGGGCATACAACATCGAAACCGTCATGGCCGAAAAGGTGGAAACCATCCTGCGTCGCGGTGTGTTCAATACCCGCCCCAGAGATTTTTACGATGCCTACATACTGACCACGACGCAGAAATTCGACAAGGCAGTATTTGCCGAGGCTCTGAGTGCAACAGCTGCCCATCGCGGCACTGCGGGGCAGATCGCGGATGTACCGGAGATCCTGCACAACATCGAAGAAAGCCCGGAACTCCGCGCGATGTGGGATAAATACCGTAAGCAGTTTGCCTACGCGCAGGATATTACCTACGAGCAGATTATAAATGCGGTGAGGACCTTGGTCGGGTAGTTATTTTCAGCGACCCGGACTCGAAATCATGGGGCGGATTCCACCTCACGGGTGCGAATGGGCGCACTACCCCTTGGTTTACAACTCTTCCTAAATCGTCTATTCGACAAACTATGACAAATATTGATATTGAAAATAATGTGTACCATTTGGAGGTATGAAGATGCCTATAGATATAATTCAAAACATTGAAAAAGGTGTTTTGCCAAATACCGCTACTACGCAATTATTCTTGATGGATGTCGAGAAATTTCTGGATGCGTTACCCATGCAACCGATTTTTGATCTGGTTGTTACATCACCGCCATACAACATTGGCAAAGAATATGAGAATCAGGTGCCACTTTCTGATTATTACGATTGGCAGAAAAGAATCATTGAAAAGATATATCCTCGGCTCAAAGATAACGGAAGCATCTGCTGGCAAGTGGGAAACTATGTTGAGAACGGCAGTATTACGCCACTCGATATTGAGCTTGCCCCTATTTTTAAAGAGTTGAATTTGCATTTGCGCAACCGAATTATCTGGCATTTTGGGCATGGACTTCATAACAAAAGCAGATTTAGTGGACGTTACGAAGTGATTATGTGGTACACAAAAAGTGACACCTACACCTTCAATTTGGATGATGTGCGAGTCCCTGCAAAGTATCCCGGAAAACGCAGTTATCGTGGAGAAAACAAAGGGAAACTGTCTGGAAACCCAAAGGGCAAAAATCCGGAAGATGTGTGGGAAATTCCAAATGTGAAAGGTAATCATATTGAAAAGACTAATCACCCATGTCAATTTCCTGTAGGGCTAATTGAGCGGCTAGTTTTAGCCCTGACCAATGAGAATGATCTTGTTTTTGATCCATTTTCTGGCGTTGCATCATCTGGTGTTGCAGCACTTCTTCATAAGAGAATTTTCTGGGGATGCGAGCTAGTAGAGGAGTATGCTAACAAAGGCAAGGAACGGTTAGATCAAACTGTTGCTGGAAGTATTAAATATCGCCCCTATGACAAGCCTATTTACGACCCCAAGACAAGTGCATTGTCAAAAATCCCAGACGAATGGAGGGAAACAAACAATGAGAACGCAGATATATGAGCATCGAAGCGGTCTTAAAGTAGTTCCTCGCGATATCGTCTCTGATGTAGAAAAAATTCTATGGGATATCAATCCTATTTTATCAAAGAGAACGGTAGCAAGCATCAAAGAGTCTGTGCGAGAAAGATTGGAAAAAGAGGGATGGACAGGTGAATATCGCTTGGATTCATCCTCTCGAATTACAATTTTGTCTTATTTGAAAGGTATTGGTATGTGCTTTCAAACAGGAAATGTGGGACGAATATATGCAGATCTTTTAAAACTACAGACGCTATATACGAGGGGAAATATCACTGCCGGGATTATTCTCATTCCGCAGATAAAAACAGCAAAAGAACTTGGGTCCAACATGGCTAACTACGAACGTTTAATCAGAGAATTACCGATTTTCAGTCAAGTTATCACCATGCCAATAGTAGTTATTGGATTTGATGGAACGGAGGGAGAACAATGGGCGTGACATATCATTTTGGATACCCCAATATGCAGCGCATCGTTGCAATTGACGAAGCAGTTAACAATGCGCAGAATGGCGAGAAGTATCAGGTCAATTATCGTGGGAAGTATCGTCCGCTGACGGTTATCGAAGTCCCTATAGAAATGTTGGTTTATCGAATTGAAAATATTCGAACGAAAAGTTTGCAGAAAGAATGGCTTGCACAGCATCGCGATCTCCCTAGAGATTTATTTGTTAGCGATCCAAACTCAATCGAAGCGCAGGAGAATCAGCATCAGGTACTTAAAAAATTGGTAGACAAAGAAAATCTGCTGAAAACATTTAAGGACAATGATAAACTCCAACAAACCGAACCGCTTATTTGTTCCAAGGATGGTGTCGTTGTAAACGGAAACCGCCGTCTTTGTGCTTGGCGCGAATTGTATTACGGTAACAAATCCAAATATGCCCATTTCCAAACTGTTCGTGTGGCCGTATTGCCAGATAGTGATCCTCAAGGAATATATGACCTTGAAGTTGCCTTGCAGATTCATTCTGACATGAAGGCAGAATATGTATGGCACGCAATAGCGGCAGACTACCAGGAAAAATTTGATGCTGGAATGGATATAGGTATTCTGGCAGCCAAGCAAAACAAAAAGCCGGATGAAATTCGTACATATATTGAGTGCTACAATTACGCAGATCAGTATCTGGAATCGATTGGGCATCCGGATGAATGGACACTGGTAGATAAACAAGAATATGCGTTCAAGCAGATCGTGATAGGAAGAAAGAACATCGTTAATCCCGGAGATAAAGAATTATTTCAGGAGATATCAAAAGCAATGCTACAGACTCCGGCAGTTGGAGACCGTCTTTACAAGCAAATCCCCAAAGTTGTTTCGAGCCTGTCTGAGATAGCGCCCAAGTTGCAGGAAGTTTTTGATATCACCATTCAGGATAACAATGATGATGATTTGAGCTTATTGACCGGCGGCGATGTCAGCGACAGCAACACTGCAAACGCTCAAATTGCGGCTGCTATTCGTCAAGCAGAAAACCCTAAGCTTGTTGCCCAGACTGTAAAATCCGTACTGGATACCACGGAGGAACTTGAAAAAGAAAAGAAGAAAAAAAGCTTCATTTTCGATCAAGTTATGAAAGCTGCGACAGCTTTAACCAATGCGGTATCAAATCTGGACGATTCGATGAGCAAAGAGGGCATCGGAAAACAGATTGAAAATATTGAGGGAGCATTAGTATCCCTTAAGGATTGGATAAAATAATATGGACATTCGGATTGATTATTTGACATATACCGAACAAGTCAATATTTCAAATGATTCTACAGATAAAGCGGCATGGAAATCCTTGTATAGTTTCATCTGTGACTATTTGCCTATGTCCGTTGTATCCTATTCGGATTGGAGCATCACATTTCCGTGGAGATATTTCCTATCCATCAAGGGATTTGTGGGACAGTATCTTTCTGCGCGACATAACCAGTATAGAGTTGTATTCACAGACAATGCAAAATCTATGCTGAAAGCAGCCAATGATACTTCCTATAATACTGCACTTGCACTTAATGCAAGATCCGAAGCGGAAATAAAAGCGCGTCTTGAGAGTATAGGGTTCAAGCGCTCTTTGACAATCAATCAGTTAAACAATCTGAAAAAAATTTCTCATCTCCCCGGTGCTGCAACTTTTTCTGTTCCCGGTGCGGGTAAAACGACGGAAGCATTAGCATTTTTCTTTGTTAATGCAACGGATATTGATAGACTTCTTGTTGTTGCTCCGAAAAATGCTTTTTCTGCATGGGATGAGCAATTAGACGCGTGTATGGGTGAGAATTACGGGAAATTTGTTCGTTTGCGCGGCGGCGAAGCTGCTATTCAAATAGCTCTCCGAACTAATCCTCGTTTTATGCTTATTACCTATGATCAACTTTCTCGTGTAAAAAACACAATAGTTTCTTTGCTTTCTTCTGGAAATATTTATATGTTCCTTGATGAAAGTCATCGGATAAAGGGTGGAAAACAAATCAAACGGGCAGATGCAATTTTGGAGATGGCTCATTTACCCAAACGCAAACTCATCATGAGTGGTACACCTATGCCTCAAAGCCCGAAGGATCTGATTTCACAATTTTCGTTTTTGTATCCTACCAAAGACGTGACTGACACAACCGTAATTGATTTGATTCAGCCGATTTTTGTTCGAACAACTAAAGGACAATTGGGTATACCGAAGCTTGATCACCGGGTTGTTCAAGTTCCGATGACACAGCTCCAGCGCGAGATATATAAAACCCTCAAATCAGAAGTCCGTCGTCAACTGAATCCTGTTCTTTCAGATTCATCACGATATGAGCTACGGAGAATCGGAAAATGTGTGATGAAGGTTATGGAATTTGTCTCTAATCCCTCGTTGTTATCAAATGATATGGACTATGCATTTGACCGCAGAGTTGGAGCGTTGTTACTAGAATCCGATGGTCCCAAAATTGATTATGTATGTCGCAGAGCTAGACAACTCGCCGCAGAGGGAAAGAAAGTCCTTATATGGTCGTCCTTTGTTCAAAATGTCGAATTGATAGCATTGCGGCTTAGTGACTTGGGCGCAGAATATATTCATGGTGGTGTCGATGCTGGCGATGAAAGCGACTTTGATACTCGCGAGGGAAAAATTAAACGTTTCCATACAGAAGACACCTGTAAAGTGTTAGTTGCCAATCCTGCCGCCTGCTCAGAAGGTATTAGCTTACACAAGGTATGCCAGTACGCCATCTATCTGGATCGTTCATTCAATGCTGCTCACTATATGCAATCTGAGGATCGTATTCATAGACTTGGCCTTTCTCCCGATGCAAAACCTCAAATTGAGTTTGTTGAGTGCGAAGACAGCATCGATCAGGTTGTTCGAACTAGGTTGGAACTCAAAGTAAAAACAATGGCTCAAGCCTTGGAGGATTCGTCTTTAAGTGTTGAAATAAGCTCCGTAGACTACGATGAGGAGGCCGAAGACTATGACAGCCTAACAGCAGATGATGCGAAAGCCGTTATTGAGTATTTCTTTAGTGGTGATCAAAATGATTAGGTTATCTATGAATGTATTAGCTTCGTCGCTTGCTTTGCTTAACCGCATAGAAGCCTACAGTTTTTCTTCATTATCGGAGCTGGCATATTCCAAAATTGTCTCTATTAGTGCAGAGGATATATTTTCCTTTTCCGCCAGCTGTGGGTGGGTCTCTGAAAATGAAAATGCGTTGATTTTGACAAAGAATGGCACTGGACTCCTGCGGTTACAGGCACAGGGACTACTCATTAACCTTAAGCGGCAAATGCTTGCCGATTATGTATTAAAAACTGCACCCATATGGTCAAATCGTATTCCCTACGGCAGACGCGAGGCTACAATCTTTATGTCTAAAGATGAAAAGGCATGTTTTACAGATGCGGGCTTGCTCTCTGATCATTTAGATCCCGGAATTATTACTTGGTGGGACACAATTGCCACCAAAATCAGGACACAGGATCAACAGGAAAAAAACGAAACAGGACGGCTCGGCGAACGGAATACTATCAAATACGAAAGAAATCGTACAAACTCTGAGCCTATATGGATGTCTATTGACAGCAATTTGGCGGGATATGATATTAAATCACGCGAGAGTGAAGACTGCTCGGATATATTACTCATAGAAGTAAAAGCATCCACATACGCCTTAGGGCAAGCGGTATTTCATGTAACATCTCACGAGTGGAATGTCGCGCTAACGAGCAGAGCATATGTGTTCCACCTATGGTGCTTATCCGACAGCAAAAAAATGCTTGCTGTTATTTCACCGGACGAGCTACTGTCTTACATCCCCACTAACAATTTGGAAGGGCAATGGGAAAGTGCCAAAATTCCGTTTTCGTGTTTTGAAGGACAATTTGTAGAGATAGCATAGAGAGGGTTTTACTATGAGCGACATGGACAAGTATATTAACAATCTGGTCTGCGAATTCAAGCGATTATCATATGAGGATGTAGAGGACTGTTCGGATTCTGAAAAATTGCTCTATCTCTATGCCTATTATCACTACTTCAATGCAGATAGCAGTAAGATAACTGATATCATTCAGGGCAGCATCTATCAGCCGGATGCTTCGGATCGAATAGCGGGCATATATCTGGATCAGGACTCCGATAATGGCGATGTTGATGCAATTATCGCGGTTTATTCTGATGACAATTCTTTTGATTTTCCCGCTATTTTGAAAATGTTCAAAGATGCTGAATCAGCCGTTTGTTCTGCACAAGAACAAAAATCCAGCGTTCGCAAAGAATTGGGTTCCATTGTTAGAGAGGACGAGTACAGAATATCGCCTACCAGGCCGCTCAAGATACGCCTGATTACTAACTATAACCCAAAAACAGTCGGAAACAAGCGGGCAATCACGAACGCTATTCAAACGATGAAGCCCGAGCATGACTATGTTACATACCATATATCTTTTGGGTTAGATATTGAGTATGAAATCATGGAAATTGAAAATCCAAAGGAATATGTAGATGAGGCTGTTATCAAACTTGATGCGCCTAACAATTATATGCGTTTCGGTGCTGAGGAATCTCTGATTGTTAACATCTCTGCATTTTCCTTGAAAAATCTTTATGAGCAGTATGGATATAGGGGACTATTTGCGCAGAATTTAAGGTATTATGTCAAGAATGCCAAAATCGATGGGAATATCGTTGAATCCATACAAGAACATCCGGAAAACTTCTGGTATTACAACAACGGCGTTATCCTTATTTGCGATGATTATCGCATCGAAGAAAATTGCATTCTTGTCCGAAACTTTTCTATAATCAACGGCGGGCAAACGACAAAACTAGTTGGTGAAACAGAATTTGCTCAGGATTTTTACATTCAATGTAAAATTATTAAAAACAAGTATGAATCGGTTGATGACCGCTTAGAATTCATTGCTAATGTAGCTGAGGCTACAAATACTCAAAAGCCGATAAAAGACAAAGACTTAATTGCCAACCGTATCGAACAGCGTCTGTTGAAAAAGCAGCTTGCCGATGCAGGTATCTACTGTCAGATCAAGCGCGGGGAAAAGGTTAACAAAAAGCTGTATCCAGCGCCATGGCAAAATACAACAAACGAAGAGTTGGGACAATTTCTGCTCTCATTTGTTTATCAAAAACCCGGCACTGCCCGTGGTAGCAAGGCGTCTATTTGCGGCAATAAAGAGCGATATCATCTGTTGTTCAATAAAAAATATAACAGCGGCTTCCTTGGTGACCTTCTGAAAATTAAGGCTTTTTATAAGCTTTGGGCAAATCATATCAAAAAGACAGATGATGGAACCGATCCTTACAAAGTTGGATTGGTAAACAACGGTATGTTCTTCATGACAGCCATTATCGGTGTTGTGTGCAAAATTTACTATCGCCAGAATCTCATCAGCCAAATTACGTCATCGGTTATGTCTGAGCAAAAACTTGAAGTAGTTGCACAGCACGATATTGATCATCCGATTTTCCGCCCTGATTTGGACAAAAAAGAACAGTTTTTCACGCTGTTTGAATATTGCTATACGAAGTTCTATAGACCTGGATACGAATTTCTTAAGACCTTTAAAGAAAAGTATAACAATTATTCAAACTTTACCAAGATTAACAACAACTATACGACCTATGTTTTCAAGCAAATCGAATTTGAGTACCGCCATGGGATTCCTGCCGCCGATTTGGATTTGCTCCGCTCTATCCTATATGAGGCATCTGATGAAGACATTCTCCGTAATGAAGCGCTGTTAGAGAAGTATGTTAATGTCGTATATGTTGATGCAGCCTCTGAAAGTAACATTCCAGAAAATGTTTCGGAGGAAATCAAGGAGGCTCTTGTCTCTTACCGAACTAAAACATACAAATTAAATCGTATCAAGGCATATGAAGTATTTAAAAACGTCTCATGCGATAGAATTGCTAAGTTTGCACCTACTTCACTGGAAGAGTTGAAAGCACTACGGTGTTTAGATGAGGCGCAGATCACCCTTTATGGTCAAGACATTATTGAAATAGTGAAGCAAGTGCTAAACAAGTAACAAAAGGCATGGCCGAAGTTTCGGTCATGCCTTTTACCGTTCCTTTCCTGAACATTACACGGGGCGGCTTACTCTTCAATTCCATTCTTTAGATAACAGGAAATCGCGGATTATCACTTGTGTAGTGGTGGCCTTTTTGCCCTGTAAATCCGTTGTTTTTTCTACTCCATTTTTACGCCATTGGCGTATGGATCCGCAGTGAAAACCAGTGGGTTTCATTCTGCCCGGTCTTCTATAAAAGTCAATGTTTTGGGGCGTCGGCGGCTTTCATCACAGAGGCGGAGATCCTTATGAAACCGGCTCGGATACGCCGATACCTAATTTCATCGGCAGAACCCTCTTTTCCGTTGATTCGCCCTGACATTATATACGATGGCAGGGGAAAATACAAGGCTTACGGCAAAATGGAGGGGCGGAGCGCGGAGCTCTTACTCGCCTTCGGCGTACTGCGCTTCGGTATCCTGCTGGGCGCTTTTCAGAATGTCTTCCGCGGTGCCATAGTCCCGGGCCTGCAGGGCGGTCACCGCGTCGGTGACCCGGTTGAACAGATAGGGGTAGAGGGTTTGATAGTCCGGCATACCGAGACCTCCTTTATATCCAATAAACGGTGTATACTGAGTTCAGGAAATTGTCAATCATTACTATTACCGATATGATGTATATACGAAAAGAAGGTGATAGGATGAAGCAGGTTCGTCTGAAGCTGGACCGCTATTTGGATGAGCGCGGCATAAGTCGGTACGAGCTTGCGCAGAGGTCAAAAATCAAATATCAGACCATTGATGGGTATTACAAAAATACCGTTGTCCGATATGATACCTATAACCTGTCGCGGATCATCACCGCGCTGGACTGCGACCTGACCGACATCCTGGAGGTCGTGGAGAACGGCGAAGCTTGAGGGCCTGCGGGAAAACAGACGTTTTCCTGCGGGCCCTTAAGTGTTATACTGGCAACATCACAAGACTATACAGGAGGGATCTCTATGGAGACCACCGCGCAAGTACACGCCCGCCTGTCCGCCCTGCCCCGGGCGGCACTGGGCTTTTTCCCCACCCCCTTCCACCGGGCGGAAAACCTGTCCCGGGAGCTGGGCGTGGACCTCTGGCTCAAACGGGACGATCTGACCGGCATGAGCCTGTTCGGCGGCAACAAGGTCCGCAAGCTGGAGTATGTGCTGGGGGAGGCCCGGGCCCGGGGCTGCGACACCGTGGTCAGCTACGGCGCCACCCAATCCAACTGCGCCATGCAGGTGGCCACCGCCTGCCGCCGCCTGGGGATGCGGCCTATTCTGTATCTGGTGGCCATCGTGGAGCCCGCCGAGCTGCGGGCCAACCTCCTGCTGGATTATGTGCTGGACGCCGAGGTCCACCTGGTCCCCCTGAACGGCGGCACGGAGGAGGAGGCCGAGGAGGAGGCCGTCCGCCTGGGCCGGGCCCACATGGCCCGCCTGGAGGGGGAGGGGCACATTTGCTGCGAGGTGCCCATGGGGGCCGCCCAGCCCCTGGGCTCCGCCGGCTTCATCGGCGGCTGGGCCGAGCTGCTGGACCAGTGCCGCGGCCAGGGCATTGCGCCGGACTATCTGTTCTTGGGCACCGGCACCGGCGGCACGCTGGCCGGGCTGGCCGCCGGGCGGAAGCTGATGGGTGGGCCGGAGATCGTGGCCGTCAACGTCAGCCCCAAGGACGAGGGCTACCCCGCCCGCACGGCGGCGCTGGGCACCCGGGCCCTGAGGGCCATCGGTTCGGACGAGACCCTGCGGCCGGAGGACTTCCGGACCGACCTGGGCTACTACGGCGCGGGCTACGAGGCGCCCGCGCCTGCCGCCACTGCCGCCATCCGTCGTCTGGCCCGCACCGAGGGCATTTTGGTGGACCCGGTGTACACCGGAAAGGCTCTCTCCGGGCTCATCGACTACGCCGAACAGGGCAAGATCCCCCGGGGCTCCACCGTGGTGTTTTGGCACACCGGCGGAGCGACCGCCCTCTTTGCCGAGCCGGAAATGGTGGGTCCGGTGGCGGGCGGGAGGACCCTGTGAGCCCCATTCGGCACGAAAGGATTGCAAACGACGGAAAAATGTGCTAAAATCCCTTTGTTATGCGGGCGTATCTGAACCTTTTCAGATACGCCCCGCGCACAAAGGAGGAAACGATCCATGACGCGCACGCGCAGACGCATCCTGTCTCTGTGCCTGACCCTGGCGCTGGTGGCGGGGGCTATGGCCGCCGCCGTCCAGGCCGCCTCGGGCGAGCCGGAGCAGACGACGGAGCCCGAGCGGGGGACCATGACCTATACCGAGCCCATCGCCCCCCAGTACGAGGCCGCCAAGCTCTTTTCCGAGGGCCTGGCCGCCGTCCGCCAAGGGGGGAAGTGGGGCTATATCGCCACCGACGGCGAGACCGCCATCCCCTTTGCGTACGACTTTGCCTGCCCCTTCAGCGAGGGCAAGGCCGTGGTGGGCCGGGAGGAGGAGAACGGCCTGGCCCTGGGCTTCGTGGACCACGACGGAAACTATACCCCCTTCACCGGCTGGGGCAAGCCCCTGCTGGTCCAGTCGGAGGACTGGCAGGCCGACACCGACTGCTACTTCTACAACGGTTATGTCCGCCTGCCCGCCGGCGCCGGCTGGGCCCTGTACGACGCCGCAGGGCAGGCCATGGGCGCCCAGCTCGTCCCCCTGCACACCATGACCGAGGGGCTGACCCCCGGCTACTCCGCCTCCGCCCGGCTGGGCCGGGGATACGTGGACCGGGACGGCCAGGCCGTCCTCTACTGGGACGGGCCGGAGTACTTCGGCGCTCCCGTTACCACCGCCGACGGCCTGCGGGCCCAGAGCTACCGCTTCGTCAGCGGGGTGCTGCCCTTCAACCAGGGGCTGGCCCCCGTATGGCAGGGCACCGCAGATGCCTCCCAGAACTGGGCGGTCACCTATCGCCTGGGCTTTATCGACCAGGCCGGGGAATGGGCCATCCTGCCCGCCTACACCAACTGCTTCGTCTCCGGCTCCGACGCCGCCTGGGAGGTATTTGGTGAGACCGGCCTGGCCATGGTCCAGAACGAGGCGGGACTCTACGGCGCCATCGACAAGACCGGCCGGACCGTCCTGCCCTTCCAGTACCAGGAGCTGTGGCCCTACAGCGAGGGCCTGGCCCCCTTCCGGCTGGGCGGGAAGTACGGCTATCTGGACCCATCCGGGCAGACGGCCATCCCCGCCCGGTACGAGCGGGCCACCGGCTTCTCGGGCGGCTACGCCGCCGTGTACGACGGGGAGCGGGCCTTCCTCATCGACCGGCGGGGCCGGGAGGTGACCGGCTCCGACAAGCTGGACACCGAGACCTACTTCCAGGAGGGGGCGGACGGCACCAAGACCGCCGTCAACCCCGGCGAGTATGTGGTCATCGAGGAGGGGGGACAGTACGGCTTCGGACGCCTGGAGTTCCTGCCCCCCCTGCCGGAGGCCGGAGAGATGGACGCCTGGGCCTATGGCGAGGTGGTGGCCGCCGTGGAGGCGGACCTGGTGCCGGTGGAGCTCCAGTGCCTGTACCGGCAGAACATCACCCGGGCCCAGTTCTGTACCCTCATCGTCCAGGTGGTCCAGCGGTCGGAGGAAAAGGATATCCGGACGGTGGTCCGGGAGGAGACCGGCCGGAGCCTCTACGACTGGGTGGGGGACTACCCCTTTGCCGACACCGCCGGGGCGGACGTGATGGCGGCCTACGCGCTGGGCATCGTCAGCGGCCGGGGCGAGGGGACCTTCGATCCCTACGCCCCCATCACCCGGCAGGAGGCCGCCGCCTTCCTCTACCGGACCGCCAAGGTCCTGGGCATGGAGACGGCCGGGGCGGCGGAGAGCGCCTTTGCCGACCATGACCAGGTGGGAGTGTGGTTCCGGGACGCGGTGGCCTTTGCCGCCGACCGGGGCGTCATGGGCAGCACCGGGGCAAACCGCTTCTCCCCCCTGGCGGGCTACACCAGGGAACAGTCCTTCGTCACCGTCCACCGGCTGTTTCAGGCCCTGGAGGGGGAAGAATAGCACAGAAAAAGGACCTCTGACGCCGGTCAGAGGTCCTTTGTTTGGTCCAGCGCGGCCAGCCCGGTGCGGAGCGGGGGGCGGATGGCCCCTTCGGTGAGCAGCCATTCGGGGGATATGGGATCACCTCGTTTCCATCGGGTTCAGGGAAGGCGATCGGCAAACCGCCGCCCGTCGCTTTCGTTCAGTTTCAGCCCGGTGAGGTACCGGCGGACGAGGTCAAAGGCGCTGCCCGCCGCCCGGATGCGGATGCTCTCCCGCACGCCGCCCAGATGGAGTTCCCGAACATGGCAGAAGTCCGGCCCGGCCAGCGCCACGTAAACCAGTCCCACCGGATTGCCCCGGTCGTCGGGGTCGGGGCCGGCCACGCCGGTGGTGGAGACGGCCAGGTCGGCGCCCAGCACCCGGCGGGCCCCCCGGGCCATGGCTTCGGCCACCTGGGGCGACACCGCGCCGAATTGGTCCAGCAGCTCACGGGGCACCCCCAGCACGCCGTGCTTGACCTCGTTGGTATAGCTCACCACGCCGCCCTTGAACACGCCGGAGGCCCCGGGCAGATCGGTGATGCACTTGGCCACCAGCCCACCGGTACAGGATTCCGCCGCGCCCAGGGTCAGCCCCTGGGCTTCCAGCAGGGCGAAGGCCACGGCCTGGATGCTGGGCACATCGGCGCCGTAGACCACGTCGCCCAGCAGAGCGCGCAGCTCCGCCTCCACCGGGGCGATCAGGTCCCGGGCTTGGGCCTCCACCGGGGCCTTGGCGGTGATGCGCAGCTCCACCTCCCCCTCCTTGGCATAGGGGGCCAGGGTGGGGTTGGTCATGGCGTTCATCCGGTCCCGGAGCAGAGACTCCACGGCGGACTCCCCCATACCGAAGATCCGCAGCGAGCGGGAGAGAATGGTGCCGTCGGCCAGATTTTGCAGATAGGGCAGGGCCCGGTGGGTGAACATTTCCCGGCACTCCCGGGGTGGACCGGGGAGCATGACCACCCGGACCCCCTCCGCTTCGAAGGCGCAGCCGGGGGCAGTGCCCCAGTCGTTGGAGAGAACGGTGCAGCCCTCGGGCAGCATGGCCTGCTGGAGGTTGTTCTCGGTCATGGGCCGGCGGGCGTGGAGCTTTTGAAAATAGGCACGGATGCGCTGGGCCGACGCCTCGTCAAAGACCAGCTTTTTGCCGAAGGCGGCGGCCAGTACGTTCTTGGTCAGATCGTCACAGGTGGGGCCCAGGCCGCCGGTGGTGATGAGGATGTCGGCCCGCCGCTTGGCAATCTCCACCGCGGCGCGCAGCCGCTCCGGGTTGTCGCCCACCACCGTGTGGTAGAAGACGTTGATGCCGATGCCACTGAGTCCCTGGGAGATCATCTGGGCGTCGGTGTTGGCGATGTTGCCGAGGAGCAGCTCGGTGCCCACGGCGATGAGTTCGGCTGTGTGGGACATGATAAAAGCCTCCGTATGCCAACGCCGGGACGGCGGCGAGTGCCGCCGCCCAATGTGCAGCGCCAGCAAAGCATTTCCGCAGGACGGATTCATTCCGCCCGAGGATGTGGAATCAAAGGGAGCCCTGCATGATCGGGGATCGCGCGGGAAATTGGCTCCGCTACCGGCCGCCCCTACCCGATCTTTACCCGCTCGGTGGCGTCCAGAGCCTCCTGCACCAGGGCCTCCACGTCCAGGACGGCCTCGGCGGCCTCGATCTCGTCCAGGTGGGGCCGGGTGCGGGGGTGGCGGGGCGTAAAGACGGTGCAGCAGTCCTCATAGGGGAGGATGGAGGTCTCGAAGGTGCCGATTTTTCGGGCGATGCGGACCACCTCCTCCTTGTCCATGCCCACCAGAGGCCGGAACACGGGCAGGGAGGCGACCGCTCCGGTGACCGCCATGGCGTCCATGGTCTGGGAGGCCACCTGGCCCAGAGACTCGCCGGTGACCAGGGCCCGGCAGCCGGTGCGGCGGGCCATACCCTCGGCGATGCGCATCATGAACCGGCGCATCAGCAGGGTAAACAGCTCCTCCGGACAGGCGCGGCGCAGCTCCTCCTGGATGTGGGTGAAGGGGACCACGTGGACGATGAGCCGCCCGGTCCAGGGGGTCAGCAGCCGGGCCAGGTCCAGCACCTTCTCCTTGGCTTCAGGGGAGGTGTAGGGGTAGGAGTAGAAGTGGACCATCTCCAGGGCTATCCCCCGCTTGGCCATCATCCAGGAGGCCACCGGCGAGTCGATGCCGCCGGAGAGCAGGGACATGGCCCGCCCGCTGGTGCCCACGGGGAGCCCGCCCGCGCCGGGCTCGGGGTCGGCGTGGACAAAGGCGGCGTAGTCCCGGACCTCCAGGTGGATGGTCAGCGCGGGGTTGTGGACGTCTACATGCAGGTTGGGGTAGAGTTCGTCCAGCTCGCCCCCCACCCATTGGGAAAGCTGGATGGAGGTCATGGGAAAGGACTTGTCGGCCCGCTTGGACTCCACCTTAAAGGTCTTTTCCCCCACCAGATTGCCGGCCAGATAGGTCCGTACCGTCTCCAGCATAGCCTCCTTGGTCTTGGCGCAGGCCTTGGCCCGGCTGACACCCACCGCGCCGAAGACCTTCTTGGCCGCGTCGTAGGCGGCATCCATGTCGCACTCGTCGCTGAGGGGCTCGATGTAGGTGGTGGACTGGCGGGAGTAGACCCGGAACTTGCCGTGGGACTTGAGCCGCCGGGCCAGGTTGGATTTCAGCTTGTCCTCAAAGGTGTAGCGGTTGGCCCCCTTCAGGACCAGCTCGCCCAGCTTGAGCAGGATCATTTCGGTCATGGGTACAAGCTCCTTTATGTTTTAACATGTTTCAGCGCTGTAAATATCCGCTGGCCCGATACTGGATGGCCTCCGCCAGGTGGGAGACCTGGATGGGGCCGCCGCCCTCCAGGTCGGCGATGGTGCGGGCCACCCGCAGGATGCGGTCGTGGCTCCGGGCGGTGAGGCCCATGCGCTCGTAGGCCCCCTTCATCACGGCCCGGCAGTCCTCGTCCAGGGCGCAGCAGGCCAGCAGCTCAGCGGGGCCCATGCGGGCGTTGCAGTCGGGGCCGTCCGGACCGAACCGGGCGGTCTGGATGGCCCGGGCGGCGTCCACCCGCCGCCGGATGGCGGCGGAGGACTCGGCCTGCCCCCGGCGGGAGAGCTCCTCATATTCCAGAGGCGGTACATCCACGTACAGGTCGATGCGGTCCAGCAGGGGGCCGGACAGTCTGCCCAGATACCGCTCCACCTCGCCGGGGGAGCAGCGGCACCGGTCCGAATAGCCGTACCAGCCGCATTTGCAGGGGTTCATGGCGCACACCAGCATGAACCGGGCGGGGAACACCTCGCTGCCCGCCGAGCGGGAGATCTGGACCTGTCCGTCCTCCAACGGCTGGCGCAGGGCCTCCAGCACGTCCTTGTGGAACTCGGGCAGCTCATCCAGAAAGAGCACCCCGTTGTGGGCCAGGGAAATCTCCCCCGGCCGGGGCAGCGGGGTCCCGCCGCCGGACATGCCGGTGGCGGAGATGGTGTGGTGGGGGGAGCGGAAGGGCCGCCGGGTCAGCAGGGGCCGGTCCCGGCCGGTGAGGCCCAGCACCGAGTGGATGGCGGTGGCCTCCAGGGCCTCCCGCTCGGTCATGCCGGGCAGGATGGAGGGCAGCCTCCGGGCCAGCATGGACTTGCCGGAGCCGGGCGGACCCATCATGGCGATGTTATGGCCCCCGGCGGCGGCGATCTCCAGGGCCCGCTTCACCGGGGCCTGCCCCTTTACGTCGGCAAAGTCGGGGCCGCCCCCGGCCTCCGGCGGCGGCGTCCAGGGCCGGGCAGGGGAGAGGGGCTCCTCCCCTCGCAGATGGCGGACCAGTTGGGAGACGTGCTCCACCGGGTAGACGGCCAGCCCCCCGGCCAGGGTGGCCTCGGGGGCAGAGTCCGCCGGGACGTACAGCGCCCCGATGCCCGCGCGCCGGGCCGCCAGGGCCATGGGCAGCATCCCCTGCACCGGCCGCAGCTCCCCGGACAGGGAGAGCTCCCCCACAAAGGCGGCCTGCCGCGTCCAGTCCCCGTCGGGGAGCTGCCCGCCGGCCCGCAGGAGCCCCACCAGGATGGGCAGGTCGTACACCGTGCCCGCCTTGCGCCGGTTGGCGGGGGCCAGGTTGACGGTGATGCGGGAGACCGGGAAGGAAAACCCGCAGTTCTTCACCGCCGAGCGCACCCGCTCCCGAGCCTCCTTGACGGCGGCGTCGGGGAGTCCGACGATGTCGAAGTTGGGCAGACCGCCGGACAGGTCGCACTCCGCCGTCACCTCATAGCCGGTCACGCCCTGAAGCCCCAGGGAACGCAGCTTGCACAGCACCCGGATCACCACCCCTTCTTCCCATGCAGGCTTTCTTTTTAAACATAAGAAATGGGTTGCACCAACCGTCCGGCGGCTGATGCAACAAATATTATAATACCTGATTAATCCATGGTTTTCAAGGCGAAAGAGCGCGTATTTTCGTCAAATCAAGAACGAGGGACCAACTTCGCCAAATTGGAAGGACCAATTTTGGGCTCAATGCCGAAATTAAATTCTGGTAAGATAATTGTATTTACATATGTGTTCCGTGGTGATAAGATAAGGAACGAAAAGTGGAGTGGCATCCATTTGAATAAGGAGGAACGATAAACATGGCAAGAAATAAGAAGTCCATGGACGGCAACACCGCCGCAGCGCACGTATCCTATGCGTTTACCGAGGTGGCCGGCATCTACCCCATCACCCCCTCCAGCCCGATGGCCGACAACGTTGACCAGTGGGCCGCTGCGGGCAGAAAGAACATTTTTGGCACTACCGTGAAGGTGGTGGAGATGCAGTCCGAGGCCGGCGCCGCCGGTACCGTGCACGGCTCCCTGAACGCGGGCGCCCTGACCACCACGTACACCGCTTCTCAGGGCCTGCTGCTGATGATCCCCAACATGTATAAGATCGCCGGCGAGCTGCTGCCCTGCGTTTTCCACGTCTCCGCCCGTACCGTGGCCGCCCAGAGCCTGAACATCTTCGGCGACCACTCCGACGTCATGGCCTGCCGCCAGACCGGCTTCGCCATGCTGGCCGAGACCAACCCCCAGGAGGTCATGGACCTGGGCGCCGTCGCCCACCTGGCCGCCATCAAGGGCCGCGTCCCCTTCCTGAACTTCTTTGACGGGTTCCGTACCTCCCACGAGATCCAGAAGATCGAGATCTGGGACTACGACGACCTGAAGGATATGGTGGACATGGACGCCGTCAAGGCCTTCCGCGAGCGGGCCCTGAACCCCGAGCATCCCACCATGCGCGGCTCCCATGAGAACGGCGACATCTTCTTCCAGCACCGCGAGGCCTGCAACAGCTACTACGAGGCGGTCCCCGAGATCGTCGAGGAGTACATGGGCAAGGTCAACGCCAAGCTGGGCACCGACTATCAGCTCTTCAACTACTACGGCGCCGCCGATGCCGACCGCGTCATCATCGCCATGGGCTCCATCTGCGACGTGACCGAGGAAGTCATTGACTACCTGAACGCCCACGGCGAGAAGGTCGGCCTGGTAAAGGTCCGCCTGTACCGGCCCTTCCGCGCCGACAAGCTGCTCTCCGCCATCCCCGCCACCGCCAAGAAGATTGCCGTGCTGGACCGCACCAAGGAGCCCGGCGCCCAGGGTGATCCCCTGTATCTGGACGTGGTGACCGCCTTCGCCAACGCCGGTCGTCAGGCCACCATCATCGGCGGCCGTTACGGCCTGGGTTCCAAGGATACGCCTCCCCGCAGCGTGTTCGCCGTGTATGAGGAGCTGGCCAAGGACGCCCCCAAGAAGGAATTCACCATCGGCATCGTGGACGACGTCACCGGTCTGTCCCTGCCCGAGCACGACTGCCCCAACACCGCCGCGGCCGGCACCATCGAGTGCAAGTTCTGGGGCCTGGGCGGCGACGGTACTGTGGGCGCCAACAAGAACTCCATCAAGATTATCGGCGACCACACCGACAAGTACGTCCAGGCGTACTTCCAGTATGACTCCAAGAAGACCGGCGGCGTGACCATCAGCCACCTGCGCTTCGGCGACAAGCCCATCAAGAGCCCCTACTACATCAACAAGGCCGACTTCGTGGCCTGCCACGTCCCCGCTTACATCATCAAGGCATTCCCCATGGTCCGCGACGTGAAGGACGGCGGTACCTTCCTCATCAACTGCCAGTGGTCGGATGAGGAGATCGACAAGCACATGCCCGCCGTGGCCAAGCGCTACATCGCTGAGCACCACATCAACGTCTACACCATCGACGCCATCGACCTGGCCGCCAAGATCGGCATGGGCAAGCGTACCAACACCATCCTGCAGTCCGCCTTTTTTGCTCTGGCCAACGTGATGCCCCAGGCAGAGGCCATCGGCTATATGAAGGACGCCGCCACCCATTCCTACCTGAAGAAGGGCCAGGACGTGGTGGATATGAACCACAAGGCCATCGACACCGGCGCCACCGCCTTCAAGAAGTTTAATGTTCCTGCCTCCTGGGCCACCGCCGAGGATGTGAAGAAGGAAGAGAGCCTGGAGGGCCGCGCCGAGACCGTGAAGATGGTCCAGGAGATCATGGAGCCTGTGGGCCGCATGGACGGCGACAGCCTGCCCGTCTCCGCCTTCACCAAGCACGTGGACGGCACCTTCGAGCAGGGCGCCGCCGCCTATGAGAAGCGCGGCGTGGCCGTGAACGTGCCCGTGTGGGACGAGACCAAGTGCATCCAGTGCAACCAGTGCTCCTACGTCTGCCCCCACGCCACCATTCGTCCCTACGCGCTGACCGAGGAGGAGGCCAAGAACGCCCCCGAGGCCGCCAAGATCGTGGATATCAAGGCCGGCAAGGGCAAGGGCGTCTACAAGTTCTCCCTGGCCGTCAGCCCCCTGGACTGCATGGGCTGCTCCGTCTGCGTCAGCGTCTGCCCCGTGAAGGCGCTGGAGATGGTGCCCCAGGAGTCCCAGGCCGCTCAGCAGCCCGTGTTCGACTACATGGTGGCCAAGGTGGCCGACAAGCCCGACGTGGCCGACACCACCTCCGTTAAGGGCAGCCAGTTTAACCAGCCTCTGCTGGAGTTCTCCGGCTCCTGCGCCGGCTGCGCTGAGACCAGCTACGCCCGCCTGATCACCCAGGTCTGCGGCGACCGGATGTATATCTCCAACGCCACCGGCTGCTCCTCCATCTGGGGCGGTCCCGCCGCGACCTCTCCCTACACCGTCAACAAGTGCGGCCATGGTCCCGCCTGGGCCAACTCCCTGTTTGAGGACAACGCCGAGCACGGCCTGGGCATCTTCTACGGCCAGAAGGCTATTCGTGACCGCCTGGCGGAGCAGACCAAGGCCCTGATCGCCATCGACTACACCGACGACGCCATCAAGGCGGCCGGCCAGGAGTGGCTGGACACCATGGCCGACGGCGCTGCCAACGGCGAGGCCACTAAGAAGTATGTGGCCGCCCTGGAGGCCGTTGTGAAGGCCGACTGCGGCTGCGAGGCCTGCACGCTGGGCCGCGAGATCCTGGCCAGCAAGGAGTACCTGTCCAAGAAGTCCATCTGGATCTTCGGCGGCGACGGCTGGGCCTACGACATCGGCTACGGCGGCCTGGACCACGTCATCGCCTCCGGCGAGGACGTGAACATCATGGTCTTCGACACCGAGGTGTACTCCAACACCGGCGGTCAGGCCTCCAAGTCCACCAACTTCGGCGCTGTCGCTCAGTTCGCCGCGGCTGGCAAGGCCACCGCCAAGAAGTCCCTGGCCGAGATCGCTATGCAGTACGGCTACGTCTACGTGGCTCAGGTGGCCATGGGCGCCAATCCCGCCCAGACCCTGAAGGCCATCAACGAGGCCGAGGCCTATCACGGACCCTCTCTGATCATCGGCTACGCCCCCTGCGAGATGCACTCCATCAAGGGCGGCATGGCCAACTGCCAGAGTGAGATGAAGAAGGCCGTGGACTGCGGCTACTGGAACCTGTTCCGGTTCAACCCCGCTCTGAAGGCCGAGGGCAAGAGCCCCTTCACCCTGGACTCCAAGGCCCCCGCCGGCGGCTATCAGGAGTTCCTGATGAACGAGGCCCGCTACTCCGCCCTGACCCGCTCCTTCCCCGAGCGCGCCAAGGTGCTGTTTGCCGAGTCCGAAGAGTCCGCCAAGGCCCGCTACGAGCATCTGGTCAAGCTCCAGGCTCTGTACGCCTAAGCGGCAAGCAAAAAACAGAAGGCCGCCCCGTCGCAAGACGGGGCGGCCTTTTTGAGTTACCGGCCGGAATTCAGGGTGCGATTTCCGGTGGAGCGGGGAACAGTCGATGCGGAGGATGAAGGAATATTGCCGGTGCCCAGACCATAGGGGCCCGCGGGGACCTGCCCCACTCCGGGGACATTGACGGTGGGTACGTTCAGCGGGCCGCCGGTCTGACCCGGTCGCTGGCCGGGTAGATAGAAGGTGACGAATTTGACCGAGAAGATGTCGCAGACCACAAAGGTCTGGGTGAGCTCCTCGTAGAGGGTCAGATAGCTGCGGCCCACACTGTAGAGGATGCCCTCCTTCTGCGTCATGGCCTGGGTGCCCACCAGAAACTCGCAGACCACAAAGTTGCCCAGGTTGTCGGACAGAATCTGCTGCATGGAGCCGCGCATGGCGTCGGTGTTGAAGTTCTCATCCGGCGGCGTCACCAGCCCACCGTTTTCATTGGCGCGGTTGAGGGCGATGTCCCGCATACCATCGGGATAAAATTGATTCATAGACACATTCTCCTCCTGTTATGTATCGGCGTAAGCCTCGGTGGGATTGTAGAAACAGTGGTTGCCGATGCGCACCACAAACTCCCCCACCCGGGAGGGAAAGTTCGGGCGGCAGCTTGGGACAAAGGGATTGAAGTACCACAGGGCAAAGCCCAGGTTGGTCAGCCGGTTTCCCGCAATGGCCCAGTTGGCGATGTCGTAGTGGATCTCCTCCACCGACATGTTGTAGATGTTTTGGGCATTGTACTGTCCCCGAATGGTCTCCCGGGCGCAGTCGAACTGGCCGGGCTGGTAGATGACGGCCCGGATGGTGGGCTCCAGCCGCCCGTATTCGCCGTAGCTCACGTTGACCCGGTTCATCACCACGCAGGCCACCGCTTTCATGCCCTGTTCGCCCTCGCCTCCGGCCTCGCACTGGATGATGCGGGCCAAAAGTTCCAGATCTGTCATAGGGTCGCCTCCTGGAAAGGATGATCTAAGCCGGTAGTGTACTGTCCTCCAGCGGTTCCGCCTCCTGCTCCGCCGCCGCGCTGCCGCCGGAGCAGCACGCCACAAAATCCAGGTCCATCAGCCGCAGGATACCCGCCAGGAGCACAAAGAGGGAGGCCCACAGGTTGACTGCGGCGGAGCGCCGGGCCACGCAGTCGTCCCCCCGCTCCGCCTGCTGCCAGGCGTTGAGCGCCAGGCACAGAAAGAAGCCAAGGGAGCCCACCACCATGGCGGAGGCTCTCCGCTTGATAGGATAGACGTCAGGCAGGCCGGCGGCGGCCTTGGTATCTCCCAATATCGTGAGGCAGAGCCCCCGACGCTGGATAACCACGGTGTAAAAAGACAGCAGCACCGACGCGATGAGGATGAGCAGGAAGCCCAGCGACTGGTCCACGATCCCCAACTGCCGCCGCAGGGTATCCTCCTCCATGGCACGCCGTCTCCCTTCCCCCGATTCCTGTTATCATTCTATCCAGATTGGGCGATGGGGTGCATCTTTTGGGCAAAAACAAAAAAACCAGCGTCCCGGCCCAAGCCGGGACGCTGGTTTTTTCAATGCATAGACGGGGCAGCTCAGTCCTGCCGCTAGACCTTCTGGAGGCCGCGCCAGTAAGTGCGGTCCCGCTCGTTCAAGGGCCGCAGAACCCGGCAGGGGACGCCCGCCGCCAGAACGCCGGAGGGAATATCGCAGGTGACCACCGCGCCGGCGGCGATCACCGCGCCCGCCCCAATGGTGACGCCGGGGAGGACTACCACGCCGCCGCCCAGCCAGACGTCGTCGCCAATGGTGATGGGACCGCCGTTTTCCAGCCCGCCGGCCCGGACCTCCGGGTCCAGGGGGTGCCCCGCGCCGTAGAGCCCCACCCGGGGACCAAACAGCACCCGGTTGCCGATGGTGACCGGACATACATCCAGGATGATGCAGTCGTAGTTGGCGTAAAAATCCCGCCCCACCGTGATGTTGCCGCCGTAGTCACAGCGGAAGGGGGGCTCGAGGAAGGCGTTCTCCCCCACGCTGCCCAGCAGCGCCTCCAGCAGGCGGCGGCGCTCCTCCGGCTGGTTCTCGGCGGTCTGGTTGTAAAGCCGGGTCAGCCGCCGCGCCTCCTGCCGCAGCCGGAAAAGCTCCGGGTCGGCGGCGGAGTAGAGCCCGCCGGACAGCATGCGCTCCCGCTGGGTCATACGCTCACTCCCTTGTCCCGCCAAATTCGGTGAGAGTCAGGGCCTTGTTCTTGTCCGCTACCCAGTTGATGGACCACTGGGAGGCGAAGAGCAGAAGCTGACGTCCCTTATAGTCCTCCACCAGCTTCACGTCGGTGCCCAGGATCAGGTCCTCCTCCTTCAGCGGCTCGTCCCCGTCGTGGTCGATCCAGCGCAGGTACTCGTAGGGCAGGCCCTCCATATAGAGGTCCACGCCGTACTCGTTTTTCAGCCGGTACTCCAGCACGTCGAACTGCAGGGTGCCCACCACGCCCACGATGACCTCCTCCATGCCGGTGTAGGGGGTCTTGAAGATCTGGATGGCGCCCTCCTGGGCGATCTGCTCCATCCCCTTAAGGAACTGCTTGCGCTTCATGGTGTCCAGCGGCCGCACCCGGCGGAAGTGCTCCGGGGCGAAGGTGGGGATGGGGTCGAAGCGGAACTTTCGGCCCGGGGCGCACAGAGTATCTCCGATGGAGAAGATGCCTGGATCGAACACGCCGATGATATCCCCGGCGTAGGCCTCTTCGATGATCTCCCGCTCGGCGGCCATGAGCTGCTGGGGCCGGGAGAGCTTGAGCTTTTTGCCGCCCTGGACGTGATAGACCTCCTTGTCGGCGTCGAACCGGCCGGAGACCAAGCGCATGAAGGCGATGCGGTCCCGGTGGGCCTTGTTCATATTGGCCTGAATCTTGAACACAAAGGCGGAGAAATCGTCGTCCGTGGAGTCCACCAACTGCTCGCCCGCCGTGCGGGGCAGGGGCGGCGTGGTCATGCGCAGGAAGTCCTCCAAAAAGGGCTCCACGCCAAAGTTCGTGAGAGCGGAGCCGAAGAACACAGGGGAGAGCTTGCCGTGGCGCACCCGGTCCATGTCAAACTCACAGGAGGCACCGTCTAAGAGCTCAACATCGTCGGAGAGCTGGCTGCGGAACTTGGCGCCGATGAGACCGTCCAGCCCCGGGTCGTCCAAGCCCACCTCCACCGCCGTGGCCTGCCGGGCCCCGCCGTTGGAGGTAAAGTGGATGATCTCCCGCTTGTTCCGGTCATAGACGCCCTGGAACTCCTTGCCGCAGCCGATGGGCCAGTTGACAGCGTAGGTGTCGATGCCCAGCTCCTTTTCGATCTCCTCGCACAGCTCGAAGGGGTCCCGGGCCTCCCGGTCCATCTTGTTGATGAAGGTGAAGATGGGGATGTCCCGCATGACGCAGACCTTGAAGAGCTTCCGGGTCTGGGCCTCCACGCCCTTGGCCGCGTCGATGACCATGACGGCGGAGTCGGCGGCCATGAGGGTGCGGTAAGTGTCCTCGGAGAAGTCCTGGTGGCCGGGGGTGTCCAGGATGTTGATGCAGTACCCCTCGTACTGGAACTGCATCACCGAGGAGGTGACCGAGATGCCGCGCTGCTTTTCGATCTCCATCCAGTCGGAGGTGGCGGCGCGGGCGTTCTTCTTGCCCTTGACCACGCCGGCCTGGGCGATGGCCCCGCCGTAGAGCAGGAATTTTTCGGTCAGAGTGGTCTTACCAGCGTCGGGGTGGGAGATGATGGCAAAGGTCCTGCGCCGGGAGATTTCGGATTCGTATTTGGACAAAGGGTTTCCCTCCATTTAGATTCAATTCAGTCAGCTACAGACGCACGTTACATCGGGTAAACCCTCCAAACAGCAGAAAAGTTGGACAAAAAATTATATCATGCGCCGCAGGAGAATGCAAGGGGGACGGAGAGGTGCAACCCCGCACCGAAGGACCCGGAAGGGGTGAGGAGGGGAGCAAATTGAAACTGACACAGCATTTTCTGACCCAAAACGACTGCTATCAGGCAGGGCGGACCATCGTACCCAGGGGGATCATGGTCCACTCCACCGGGGTGGCCCAGCCCGACGTGGAGGTCTTTCTCAAAAGCTGGGACCGGCCGGGCGTGAACGCCTGCGTCCACGCCTTCGTCCATACCGGCGGTGTGGTGCAGACTCTGCCCTGGGACCGGCGGGGCTGGCACGCGGGCACGCCCCGGGCCGGGGGGACCTCGGCCAACAACACCCACATCAGCTTTGAGCTCTTGGAGCCCGCGGGGCATACCTACCGGGGCGGTACCATGGTGGGCTACGACGCGGAGCGGAACGCTGGCTATTTCGCCGCCGTCTATCGCAATGCGGTAGAGCTGTGCGCCATGCTGTGCAGGCGGTACGGCCTGGACCCCATGGAGGACATCCTGGACCATTCCGAGGGGTATGCCAGGGGGATCGCCAGCAACCACGGCGACGTGGCCCACTGGTTTCCCAGACATGGCAAGCATATGAACGATTTGCGCGGCGACGTGCAAGCGGCGCTGCGGGGAGAGGGGGAGGAATCCATGACACAGGAGCAATTTGATACCATGTTTGCCAGGGCCATGGCGGAGTATACCGCCCGGGCGGAGAAGGAGTCCGCCAGCGGCTGGGCCAGGGACGCGTGGGAGCGGGCGGCGGCCCGGGGCGTGTTCGACGGCACCAAGCCCCGCGCCCCCCTGACCCGGGAGCAGGCCGCCCTGGCGCTGGAGCGGCTGGGGCTGCTGGAGTGACAGGGGATTTTGCTTTCGTGCACCAGAATATGGAATAGACGGCTTCGGACCTGCACATGCTAAGGGTCCAGATCACCAAAAGGAGCGAAACGCCATGTCCACCTTGGAAGAGCTGTACCGGACCCTGCTGAAATCCGCCGTCACCGGCAATGGTGTGCCCGACCTGGAGGGAGCGGACCCCGGGGAGCTGGACTGCCTGCTCCACCCCGAGGCGCACCCGCCGGTGTGGCGGACCGGCCGGTGTACCTGTGGGGAGGGGGAGGCCCCCTGCGCCGCCGCCTGCCTGTTCGACGCCATCGTCCGGGATGAGAAGGGGGAGCTGACCGTGGACCCGGACCGCTGCGCCGGATGCGCGGCCTGCATCGCGGCCTGCCGCTCGGGCCGCCTCACCGCCAGCCGGGACGTGCTCCCCGCCCTGGACGCCCTCAAGCACGCCGCGGGACCGGCCTACGCCCTCATCGCCCCGGCCTTCCTGGGCCAGTTTTCCGCCGAGGTGACGCCGGGCAGGCTCCGCTCCGCTTTCAAGGCCCTGGGCTTCTCCGGTATGGTGGAGGTGGCACTGTTTGCCGATGTGCTCACCCTGAAGGAGGCGCTGGAGTTCGACCGCAACGTCTGCACAGAGGCGGATTTTCAGCTCACGAGCTGCTGCTGTCCCCTGTGGATCGCCATGATCCGGAAGGTGTACCATCAGCTCATGCCCCATGTCCCCGGGGCAGTCTCCCCTATGATCGCCGCCGGACGCACGGTGAAACACCTCCACCCCGACGCGCTGACGGTCTTTGTGGGGCCCTGCCTGGCCAAGAAGGCGGAGGCCCGGGAGCCGGACCTGCGGGGGGCGGTGGACTATGTGCTGACCTTTCAGGAGATGCAGGACATTTTTGACGCAGCGGGTATGGATCCCGCCGCGATGGAGGAGGCCGAGCGGGACCACTCCTCCCGAGCGGGGCGGATCTACGCCCGGACGGGGGGCGTCAGCGAGGCGGTGCGGGCCACCGTGGAGCGGCTCCGCCCGGATCGGAGCATCCAGGTGCGTACCCGGCAGGCCGACGGCGTGCCCGCCTGCCGGGCCATGATGGAGGAGCTCCGGAAGGGGGAGCGCAGCGCCAACTTCTTCGAGGGTATGGGCTGCGTGGGCGGCTGCGTCGGGGGACCCAGGGCCGTCCTGGACCGGGAGACGGGCCGAAAAAACGTGGACCGCTACGGGCAGGCGGCGGAATACCCCACCCCGCTGGACAACCCCTATGTGCTGGAGCTGCTCCGCCGCCTGGGATTCGAGACGGTGGACGCCTTTTTGGAGGAGAGCGACCTGTTTCTCCGCCGGTTCTGATCCGTCGCCCGTCCCGACGTCGGCCCCCGCCTTGCAATCCATCTGCAAATACCCTATAATGAGTTGCAACACGCGAGGAACGATGTTGGCCGGTCGAAAGGCCGCGATGGGAGGCTCGACAAATGAAGAAACACACCGCATGGATCGCGGCCCTGCTCTGCCTGTTGGCGCTGGCCGGGTGCAGGGCCGCCCCCGACTCCGGTTCCGAAGGGAGCAAAACCGCGTCCATTCCATTTCAGGAGGATCAACTCTATGCCGTGGCATATCTGGGGTATGGGGAGATCAACGATCTCGCCTTCTACACCGAGAACTATCTGGACGACGTGAATCTGCCGGTCCATTACCTGTCAAAGGGAGACTACTATCTGATCATACCGAGGTATGCGGACATGGAGGTGCGTCTGTACCGAAACGACATCGAGACGATGGGGACTACCCTGATCTATGAGGAGATGGCGTGCCGGCCATTCATCCTCCAGTGTAATGTCAGCGACATTTTCACGGATGCGACGATCTGCTTAACCAGGGAAACGGAGACGGTGGAATTCTCGCCGTACATTTCCCTGGAGGATGGAAGCGTTCAGGTGGGAGACCGGGGCGTCGATATCACAAAATAGCGGGGAGCAGCAGGGCCTCCGAGCCCGGTTGACGGGCGGATGAAACTTGTGTTATTCTGAACAGGAACGTCAGAGATTTGCGCAATTGCAGAGAAAGGAACGACACATGACACACGACCGCACGCACTTCCGGCGCATCCCCGCCCTGCTTCTCCTGTTCGCCCTGCTCCTCCCCGCGGCCGTCCCCGCCCTGGCTGCCGGGCCCGAGGGACCCGGCGCCCTCAGCCAGGCGGGAGCGGACTTTCTCAAGGCCCGGGAGAGCTTTTCCGAGACCCCCTACACCGACGGGACCAACTGGTACGTGGGCTACGGCACCCAGTGTCAGGCCGGGGCCTATGCCGAGGGCATCACCGAAGAGGAGGCCGACCGGCTGCTGCGGGAGGCGGCCGCCGTCTGCGCGGCGGCGGTGGCGGACTTTCTGGAGGAGCACGGCCGGACGGTGGGCCAGAGCCAGTTCGACGCCCTGGTCAGCTTCACCTACAGCCTGGGCACCGGCTGGCTGTCCGGCAGCTCCGATCTGGCGGAGCTGCTGGCGGGGCCGGGGGATACATACGACACGCTGGAGACCGTCAATGCCTTCGGCGTCTGGTGCCACGCCGGGGGACAGGTGGTAAAAGGCCTGGCCCGGCGGCGCATGGAGGAGGCCGCCCTGTTCCTCTGGGGGGACTACAGCGGACAGGCGGCCGGGAACTTCACCTATCTGGTCTTTGACCCAGGCGAGGGGGAGATGGCCAGCGACGTGATGTTTTACCAGGCTGGCCAGCCCTACGGTGCCTTCCCCGACGCCCGGCGGGAGGGCTATGCCCTGGAGGGCTGGCGCAGGCCGGAGGGGGGCGCTCTGCTGGCCGGCATGTCCGCGGGGGAGAGCGGGACGGTGGAGGCCCTGTGGCGGAAGCTCGGCCCGGCCGAGAGCCCCTACCCCGACCTGGATGCCGGGGCGTGGTATTACGACTATGTGTGTGCCCTCAGCGGGCAGGGCATCGTCTCCGGCTATCCGGACGGCACCTTCGACCCATCCGGCTCGGTGACCCTGGGGGAGGCCCTCAAGCTGGTGCTGCTGGCGGCGGGATATGAGGAGCAGGCTCCCGCCGGGGGGCACTGGAGCAGCGGCTATGCCGCCCTGGCCCGGACCGAGGGACTGCTCACCGCCGGGGAGCTGGCCGAGCTGGACGGGGCAGTCAGCCGCCTGACGGTGGCTCGGCTGACCGCCGGGGCCCTGGGGCTGGCCCCCGCTTCGGGCCCGTCCCCCTTTGCCGACGCTGACGACGCTTCGGTGACGGCCCTGTACGAATGGGGGATTCTGGAGGGCAGCGAGGAGAACGGCCGGCGCCTTTACAAGCCTGCCGACGGCATCCGCCGGGCGGAGCTCAGCGCGCTGATCTGGCGGGTGAACTGCCTGCGGGCCGGGGAGACCGGCAAGGCCCAGATCACCTACGGCGCCTATACGGTGGACGTGCTGGAGGGCGTGCCTGTCAACGGCTATGACCCGGCGGCCTTCCGCCGGGAGGGCAGTGTGATGGAGTATGCCGCCGGGGAGACCCGCCTGGGCGTGGACGTGTCCTCCTACCAGGGCGACATCGACTGGGCCAGGGTCAAGGCCGACGGCGTGGACTTTGCCATCCTCCGGGTGGGCGGGCGCGGCTATACCGAGGGCGGTCTCTACGCCGATACGAAGTTCGAACAGAACCTCCAGGGGGCCCTGGACGCCGGCCTGGAGGTGGGGGTGTACTTCTTCTCCCAGGCCATTACGGTGAAGGAGGCCGAGGAGGAGGCCCGGTTCGTGCTGGACAAGATCCGGGGCTATGCGCTGACCGGCCCCGTGGTTTTTGATTGGGAGGCGCTGGGGAAGAGTGAGGCCCGGACCTACGGTCTGGACACCGATACCCTGTGCCGGTGCGCCCTGGCCTTCTGTGAGCTGGTGGAGGAGGCGGGCTACACCCCCATGATCTACCTCACCTCCTACGCGGGCTATGTCAAGTACGACCTGAGCCGCGTGATGGATTACCCTTTCTGGTTTGCCGAGTATGACAAGGCGGCGCCCACCTTTTACTACCACTTCCAGATGTGGCAGTATACCTCCAAGGGAAGCGTGGACGGCATCCAGGGGAATGTGGATATGAATCTCTGGTTCGGCGCGTAGCGCGCCTGCATGGCAAAAGGCCCTGGGGTCCTATGGTCCCAGGGCCTTTCGTCATGGGTTTACGCAACCTTAATGGGGACAGGGGCGAGCGGACGGTAAAGGCTGCCGCCCAGGCGGCGGTGGGGGGCTCCAGAGGCACATGCCAGACGATGGTCATCTGCACCAGGATGGAGCTGAACAGGGTGATGCACTGGCTGACCAGAAACAGGAGCGCCCTGCGTCTTCTGCGGGAGGATGGCCGGCTCACCGGTCCTGTTTGGCCGTCACGGCCCGCAGCTCGATGTATCCGCGCTCTCCCCGGGGCTCAAGCTGGATGCGGGGGCTGGACGGGTCCCACACCCGGCCAATGACCGTAGGATCATAGCGGTCCATGGCCTGCCGGACGGCGGAGATGGCCTGGCAGTAGTCCTCCTCCCGGAAGGGTTCGCCCTGGAACATCAGATAGTCCGCGGCGGGCAGGCGTATGACGTCAAAGCCCTCCGGCACCGGCCCTTCATAGTCGGCGGCCGCCTCCACGCCCTGCACGTAGGTGGAGGTGCCGGGGGTTTTGTAGGCATCCGGCAGCCACAGACAGACCGGCTCGCCGCACAGGGAATCCATGCTGGCCAGCAGCCCCCATACGTCGCACCCCACCTCCTCGCAGTAGGGGAAATAGTCCTCCGCCTGGACGCCGCGCTTGATGATCACCTTGCGCTCCGGCTTGTGGATGATTTGAAGAAAAACGCTTTGTATCGGTTCCATGTCGATTGACTCCTTTCGCAATGCCCGAAATTTGACGCCGTAGGGGATGAAGAGAGGGATGGGAACGGGCTGCCTGGCGTAAGCGCCGGGGTTGCAGCCGAACTCCCGCAGGAAGGCCCGCTGATAGCCGTCCACGCTACCGAAGCCCAGGTCGTAGGCCACGTCGATCACCCGGCAGTTCTCCCGTTTCAGGCGCAGCGCCGACTGGGAAAGCCGCAGGCGCCGGATGTAGTCGGCGGGCGTAAGGCCGGTATGCTGGTGGAACAGGCGGTAGGAGTGCCACGGAGAGAAGCGGGACACCCGCGCCAGGTCGGCTGTGGTGATGGCCTCGTCCATATGGATCTCGATGTACTCCTGCATCCGCTGTACGGCCAGGATCTGTTCCGTCATCCTCTCACCACCTCCAGGGTGTGGCTATTCTACGGCATCCCGCGCAGGAAGGCTCGACGTTTCTTGCCAAACGCACGGCGGGTTTCGCCATTCTTGCGCAAATTGCCGGGGCAGCTAATTGAGCTGCCCCGGCAATTTCTTCTTTTCCTTGGGCGGAAAGGTCCGGTCGAAGGCATCCACATCGGCGTCCGCCACCCGGTAGCCCTCTGGGTCCCGGTAGGTGCCGGTGATGCCTGTCAGGAATCCGGGCCGCAGCTCCTTGACCAGGAAGAAGGGCGCCTCCTCCCCACGGGGAAGGCCGGCATAGTAGATGCCCCTGGAATGACCGCCGGCAAAGCCGAAGCGGACATAATAGCCCGGATCGCCGGTAATGGCTACGGCTCCACAGCCCAGCGTCTGTGCCTTCTCCAGGGTAAAGCGGATCAGCTTGCTGCCCAGCCCACGGCCCTGGCGCTCCGGATGGACGCTGACCGGACCGAAGACCAGAATGGGGATGGTCCGCCCGTCGTCAGCCGCGATCTCGGCGCGGCTGTACATAATATGGGCGGCAATCTGTCCATCCTCCTCCAGCACGCAGTCCAGTTCACGCACAAATTCCGGACGGCTGCGGAATTGGTGCAGGACATAGTGCTCCGAGCATCCGGGGCGGTACTTGTTCCAAAATGCCTCCCGGGTCAGGCGCTCTACCGCGGAAAAGTCGCGGGGCTCCTCCAGGCGGATGTTCATGGCGTCCCTCCTACAGTCCGGAGGCAGCCGTCTCCGCCCATGAGCGCGGTCATCTCCTCGATGCGCTCCAGGGGGAAGGGGGGCTGACCCAGGGGCTTCATGGCGATGCTCATCAGCTTCATGGGGTTGTCGTCGGCGGCCACCCGGTTGGACGAGAGGGCGCCGCAGCGGCGGCAGCGGTGGATGACGGCCCACTCGCCCCCCCTGCGGACCCAGACGGCCACGGGGTCCATGATGCCGCCGCAGTCGGAGGCCCGGTCTCCGGGCTCCACGTCCACATGGAGGCTGGAAAGGCAGTTGGGACAGTGGTTGCGGTGGTCGCTGCCCGCCCCGGCGGGGGTCACGGGCCGCCCGCAGACCTTGCAGGTAAAGCCTTCGCGGCAGGGGTGAGTCTTATAGTAACCGGTCTCGTATTGCTTGCGCTTGTGTTCACGGTTCATGGTGATGATCCTCCAAAAAGTGATTTGAGTTCCTTTTGGGAGGATTGCGGAGAGCGTCAGTCGCAAACCTCCCGGCTTGCCACACGCTCCAAATCACAGTAGAAATAATTCAAAAACATACTCCTTTGTTTCGTTGATTCAGCCGCCGCGCGGCGGCGCTGCCGCCTCCGCGCCTCTTCAGCATACCGCAGAATTCCTCCGGATGCAAGTGGAAAATGCTCGTGCCGCCCTTACCGCTCCAGCGCGCGGATCAGATTGACCATCTCGATGGCCCCCTGCGCGCACTCGGCGCCCTTATTTCCGGCCTTAGTACCGGCGCGCTCGATGGCCTGCTCGATGGTGTCGGTGGTGAGCACCCCGAACAGCACGGGGACCCCGCTGCTCAGGGAGGCCTGGGCAAGGCCCTTGGAGACCTCGCTGCACACGTAGTCATAGTGGCTGGTGGAGCCCCGGATGACGGCGCCCAGGGCGATGACGGCGTCGTACTTGCCGCTCTGGGCCAGCTTGGAGGCGATCAGCGGGATCTCAAAGGCGCCCGGCACCCAGGCCACTGAGATGTCCGCAGCGTCCACGCCGTGGCGCAGCAGGGCGTCCTCGCAGCCGCTGAGCAGCTTGGAGACGATGAATTCGTTGAACCGGGCGCACACCACGCCCACCTTGATGCCTTCGGATACCAGCTTGCCTTCGTAGATGTTCATGTGTTTTTCCTCCTGCGTTAATAATTCAGAATGTGGCCCATGCGGTGCTGCTTGGTCTGCAGATAGAACAGGTCGTCCTGGGTGGCCTCCATCTGGATGGGGACCCGCTCCACGATCTCCAGTCCGTAGTCGGCAAGCTGATAGACCTTGTCCGGGTTGTTGGTCAGCAGCCGCAGGGTCCTGGCCCCCAGATCGTGGAGGATCTGGGCCCCGATGAAGTATTCCCGCAGGTCTCCGGCGAAGCCCAGGGCCAGATTGGCCTCCAGGGTGTCCAGACCCTGGTCCTGGAGGGCGTAGGCCTTCAGCTTGTTCAGCAGCCCGATGCCCCGGCCCTCCTGCCGCATGTAGAGCAGCACGCCCCGGCCCTCCTGCTGAATCTGGGTCATGGCGGCGGCGAGCTGCTCCCCGCAGTCGCACCGCCGGGAGCCGAAGGTGTCCCCCGTGAGGCACTCGGAGTGGACCCGGCACAGGAGGTTCTCTCCGTCCCCGATCTCCCCCTTGACCAGAGCCACATGGTGCTCGCCGTTGAGTCTGTTGCGGTAGCCGCAGGCGGTAAAGTCGCCGTACTTGGTGGGAAGCCGGGTGACGGCCACCTGCTCCACCAGCTTCTCGTGGCGCTTGCGGTAGCTCTGCAGATCCCGGATGGTGATGAACTTCAGCCCCCACTCCGCTGCCTTCTGCTGCAGCTCGGAGGCGCGCATCATGGTGCCGTCCTCCCGCATGATCTCGCAGCACAGCCCGCACTCCTTCAGCCCTGCCAGCCGGCACAGGTCCACCGTGGCCTCGGTGTGGCCGCTGCGCTCCAGCACGCCGTGAGGCTTGGCCAGCAGAGGGAACATGTGGCCGGGGCGGCGGAAATCCTCCGGCCGGGCGTCCTCCTCCACGCACTTCAGGGCGGTGACCGACCGCTCGGCGGCGGAGATGCCGGTGGTGGTGGAGACGTGGTCGATGGAGACAGTAAAGGCGGTTTCGTGGTTGTCGGTGTTGTGGGAGACCATCTGGGGAAACTGCAGCTTCTGGATGTACGCCGCCGACATGGGCATGCAGATGAGCCCCTTGGCGTGGGTGGCCATGAAGTTGACGTTCTCCGTGGTGGCGAACTGGGCGGCGCAGATGAGGTCCCCCTCATTCTCCCGGTCCGGGTCGTCGGTGACCAGGATCAGACGCCCCTGCCGGAGCTCCTCCAGGGCCTCTTCAATGGTGTTGTACGGAAACATGACGGTTCCTCCTTAGAATCCATTTCGGGCTAAAAAGTCCAGGGTGATGCCGCCGGCAGGCGGGTCCGTTTCGGCCTTCGGCCGGGGTAGCAGCAGTTTTTCCACATATTTGCCGATCACGTCCGTCTCTAGATTGACCACGTCGCCGGGGCGCTTGCGCCCCAGCACGGTGACGGCGGCGGTGTGGGGGATGAGGGAGACGGAGAAGCGGTCCGCCTCCACCCGGGCCACCGTCAGACTGACGCCGTCCATGGTGATGGAGCCCTTCTCTACCACGTACCGCAGCAGGGAAGGGGCGGCCTCCACCGTGTACCACACGGCGTTGTCGTCCCGACGGAGGGCGGCCAGGCGGCCGGTGCCGTCGATATGACCGGAGACGATGTGCCCCCCGAAGCGGCCACCCGCCGCCATGGCCCGCTCCAGGTTCACCCGGCTGCCGACGGTCAGGCTCCCCAGGGAGGAGCGGTCCAGGGTCTCGTGCATGACGTCGGCGGTGAAGCCTGTGTCATCCAGACCGGAGGCGGTCAGGCAGACGCCGTTCACCGCCACGCTGTCCCCCAGCTTCAGGTCGGAGAGAACCGCCGCCGCGCCGATGGAGAGCACCGCCGAGCGGGCCCCCCGCCGGATGGCGCGGATTACGCCCATCTCCTCAACGATTCCCGTAAACAGGGCCGTCCACCTCGCTTTCCCATAAAAAATCTTCCCCGACGGGGGTAACGACGGTGTTTTTCAGCCGTACGGCCTGGGCGGGGAGGGCTGCGCCCCGCCCCATCACCGGAGACGGGGCCTCCGCCCCGCCGAAGAGCTTGGGGGCGATGTACGCCTGGACCTTCTGGACGATTCCAGCCTCCAGCGCCGACCAGTTCAGCGTACCGCCGCCCTCCAGCAGCACGCTGTCGATGTCCGCGGCACCCAGCCGCTCCATCAGGACGTCCAGGTCCACATGGCCGTCCCGGGCGGGGAGGACCCAGACCCGGCATCCGGCGGCCTCGTAAGGGGCGCGCCGGGCCGCGTCCCCGCAGGCGGTGGCCAGGATGGTGGGAACGGCCCGGGCCGTTTGAACGATCCGGCTGGTCAGGGGGGCGCGCAGCCGCGTATCGCAAATCACCCGCAGGGGATTTTTGCCTCCCTCCATCCGGCAGGTGAGCAGGGGATCGTCCGCCAGCACGGTACCCACCCCCGCCAGAATGGCGGTGCAGCGGTGCCGGTCCTGATGGACCCGCCGCCGGGCGGCCTCCCCAGTGATCCACTGGGAGGCCCCGGTGCGGGTGGCGATCTTTCCGTCCAGGGTCATGGCATATTTCATGACCACATAGGGCCGCCCGGTCCGAATAAAGTGGAAAAACACCTGGTTCAGGGCCTGGCACTCGGCCTCCAGCACGCCGGTCTCCACCGTCACGCCGTTTTTCCGCAGGAGCTCCAGTCCCTTGCCCGCCACCAGGGGATTGGGGTCGCCGGAGCCGACCACCACCCGGGCGATCCCGGACGCCAGGATCGCCTCGGTGCAGGGGGGCTGCCGGCCGTGATGGCAGCAGGGCTCCAGCGTCACGTACAGAACCGCCCCCTGGGGGGATTCCGTGCAGTTTTGCAGGGCGTGGCGCTCGGCGTGGAGGGCGCCGCACCGGGCATGCCAGCCCTGGCCGATGATCCGGCCCTCCTTGACGATGACGGCGCCCACCATCGGGTTGGGGGCCGTCCAGCCCTGGCCCCGCTGTGCCAGCTCCAGGGCCAGACGCATATAGTCGCTGTCCTTCATGGTCCGCCTCCAAGCAACAAAAAATGCCTTGAACGGATGGTTCAAGGCACGACGGGACCACGGAAACACCCCGCCCATGGAAAGAAAAAACTCCGGAATGCAACCATTCCAGAGCAAATCCATGCGCACAGGCGTGATAACTCCTGCGGTACACGATCTTCTTTCATCCCGACTGTACGGTCGGCTTCGGAATTTCACCGAATCATGCCTTACGGCTCGTGGGCTATACCACCGGTGGGGAACTGCGCCCCGCCCTGAAGATCCTGATTCAATTAAGTGCATTATAGGCGCATACGTCCCGGTTGTCAAGCCCGGGTTTGAGACGGCTCAGGACCACGGGCGGCCGTTGCCCTTCCGGGCGAGCTGAGGCGGTCGGCCCCGGCAGAGACGCGGTTACAGAACGTGGATGGATGCGGCAGTTCTTTCCATTCGGCGAAGATTCTTGAATTTTCCAGGTCCTCCTACTATAATAAAATTAGTCTGCGCACATCCGGTCTGGAGGCAGCCCACAGTTTGCCGCCCAGAACGTGTTACAACCAACAGGCGTCATTCAAGGAGGGAGGACGGCATGAACGAGGAGGCATTGGATCTTACCGTAGGTGTTGACGGGATCAAAGATGGCTACCGGGCAATTCTTGACACCATTTTTTGCAGCATTCTTGTGTTTGACGGTAATGGACAACTGATCCACTGCAACTGCGCCGCCCGGAATTTTTTCCATGGACTGGGCATTGATCCGGAGCGCGCGTATTTTACCCGTTTTGAGGCCTTTTCCGAGCCGATGGCAGAGCGGGTGGACCTCATCAGCGGGAAGGGCCGCTACATCATCGAGCTGGAGGGGAGGCAGGTGGTCTGCAACGTCCACCCGTGGGTGATCGACGGGGTCCGGCGGGGCACCATTTTTATCCTGCACGAATCCATGCACTCCAACTGCATCATGCAGGAGCTGGACGTGACCAACAGCCTGCTTCAGGAGATCAACATCTTCGTAGAGTCCTCTCACGACGGCATTTTGGTCACCGACAGCCAAGGCGTCGTTATCCGGGTCAACGCCGCTTTTGAGCGGGCTTTTTCGGTCCTCCGGCGGGAGGTCATTGGCCGGAACGTCACGGAGCTCATCGCCGAGGGCCTGTACCTGGATTCGGCGGCCCTCAAGGTCCTGGAGACCAGGGAGACCGCCACCGTGGTCCTGGAGCAGAAGGGGAAACGGCTCATTGCCACCGGTACCCCCGCCTTCGACATCTGCGGCAGCTTCACCTCCGTGGTGGTAAACATCCGAGACATCACCGAGCTAAACGACCTGCAAAGCCGTCTGGAGCACCAGCGCATGGTGGCGGAGGGCTACATACGGGAGCTGACCTTCATCCAGAGCCAGAATGCCCCCGGTGCGGATTTCGTGGTCCACAGCAAGGAAATGCAGCATATCATGGACACCATCAAGACCATCTCCCAGGTAGATTCCACGCTGCTCATCACCGGAGAGTCGGGCACCGGCAAGGAAGTCATTGTCAACCAGGTCCACCGCTCCAGCAACCGCCGGGACAAGCCCATCATCAAGATCAACTGCGGGGCCATCCCCGCGTCCCTGTTTGAATCAGAGCTGTTCGGGTATGAGGACGGGGCCTTTACCGGCGCCCGCCGCCGGGGGAAGGCCGGCTTTTTTGAGCTGGCCAACGAGGGCACCCTGTTCCTGGACGAGATCGGAGAGCTGGATCTGGACCTGCAGGTCAAGCTGCTGCGGGTCATCCAGGAGGGAGAGGTCACCCGGATCGGCGGCACCAAGACGCTTCATGTGGACGTGCGCATCATTGCAGCCACCAACCGGGACCTCTGGCAGCAGGTCCAGGAGGGCAAATTCCGGCAGGACCTCTATTACCGGCTCAACGTGATCAACATCGAGGTGCCGCCCCTGCGGGAGCGGCGGGACGATGTCATCCCCCTGGCCGTCCACTTTATCGAGAAGTACAACCAAAAGTACAGCAAGCACAAGGAGCTGTCCATGGAGTTGGGCAAGATCCTGCGCTCCCTGGACTGGCTGGGCAATATCCGCGAGCTGGAAAACCTGATCGAAAACATGGTGGTGCTGGTCCAGCGGGACGTGCTCTACCCGGAGGATCTGCCGCCCCGCTACCGGCAGTCCGGCGCCGAGGTCAGCCCCTGCCAGGTCACGGTCCACGGCATCATGCCGCTGAAGGAGGCCATCCAGCAGGTGGAGAGTCAGCTCCTCTGCCACGCCCAGGAAAAATACACCACCACCCGGGAGATCGCCAAGGTCCTCGGCGTGGACCAATCCACCGTCTCCCGCAAGATGGGAACGCTCCTGCATCGCTGATGCGTTTGCGCATACCCTGTCAAAAGCCCTGAATATCCGCACCTTTTTCTTCCATATGGCCCGTTCCCTGATGCAGAAATGCATAATCAGGGAACGGGCTTTTTTTGGACACCCCTTGCAAACAGGGACTTTTTCCGGTTTTTAAACTTGGCACGGGGGTTGCTTATCTTTATGGGCAGAGAACAGAACCCAACGGACAGACCAGAAAGGCAAATTGAAAGGAGGGTCACGATGGATCGTTGGACCAAGATGTACCAGGAGAAACGCAAGACGCCGGAGGAAGTCGCCAAGCTCTTCCACGCG